>ERZ1023633.544-NODE-544-length-15242-cov-8.875354_pt1 | contig 15242 bp, 4 predicted proteins | sample MGYA00380333_ERZ1023633 | MGnify/ENA primary metagenome ERZ1023633 (study PRJEB33179, sample SAMN07448972) | human gut metagenome | biome: Human-gut; feature: Human associated habitat; material: Faeces | host: Homo sapiens | place: India: Bhopal | collected...
CCCCCCCCCCCCCCCCCCCATTTTTTTTTTCAAGCTGAATACGGCATACGATATTAGCTTCAGTCTCGTGGGCGCGGATAGGTGTATAAGAGACAGCACCAAAATGGCACATGCCACTACAGCTACCAACATCAAGGCCAACTCCAAGCGGTGCTGACTACGATAAGAGTCGATTTCTTGCTGCTTCTGCCAGATGTCGAACTGAATCTGTCGCGCTTCGAAGAGTTTCTGCCCCGTGACGTTGGAGAGTTTGTCGGCAGTTCTCACCACGGAGTCTTTACAAGCCAAAGCCTGCGGGAAGTCATTCAATAGCGTATAAGCCGAGGCTAAAAGTTCAAAAACCGACCTTTTCATCGACAAATCCACCCCACCCTTGGTCAGCAAGATACGCTGCGCTGCTGCCACGGCCTCATCGGCGCGTCCCGTAGCTTGTGCCGTACGCGCTTGGCAGAGCAAGAGATCGGGGTGAACGGATAAATCGGGATATTTCTGCTGTACCCCTTTCACCAAATCATAAGCGACTTCCGCACGCCCCATCTGCAACAGGTAGTCCATACGGAGGGCTACTAATGAGGGCTTATTCTCCACATCGCGCCCTAATAAGCGTTCGGCCTCTTCGATGAAGGGGAGCGCCTTCTTACATTGTCGGTCGTCTATCAACAAAGTGGCGATATTGAGGGCACAACCTCCGATGAAAACGTTATCTTTTCCGCGTTTGAGGTCGTGATAGATGTGTTGGTATTCAGAGAGAGCTTTGGCTTTTTCGCCATTCATCATGTAAAGGCCCGCTATATTATTGCGAATGCTCAACACCTTGCGCTTATCGAGGTGTTGCGTAGCAATCTGATAGGCTTGCGTAAAGTTCTGCAACGCATCAGCATAATTGAGCAACTCGGCTTGGTTGATGCCTAAGTTGGTATATACCCAAAAGAGCTGCTCGTAGTCGGTAACGCGCTCTGCCTCGGTGCGAGCGCGGAGCAGAAGTTCGGACGAACGGCGGTAGTCTTTCTTCACCGCTGCATCGGCGGCTTGCCGCACCAACGAGTGTGCCGTGTCGCTGCTCTCACCCCACGTCGTGAGGGGTAAAAGCACCAACCAACTGCTAAACATTACGAAACGGAATAGCTGCTGTATGTTGAACCTTAAAGAGTAATACATTAGTGAAAGATTTTGCGATGAATTGGGGGATATTTACGCATTCTTAGACTTTAATCAGTCATTTACGGACAAATGTAGGCATTATTTGCGAGATGAAAAGAAAAGTTGCATAATATTTACACTTTGGCGCAATAGGCTTAAAGAAATTGCAAAATGATATTTCATAATAAAACGATCTACATTTGATGCTTTTTATAGCATTATCCCCTCCTATTTCACCATACATATTTTATTATTCATTGATTATCAGCGCAATACAGCAATAACTGCATATAATTACAAAAATAAGATATCCCCTTTATATCCCCCTTATAATTTGTGAAAACATACAAAAGCGTGGTATATTTGCGGTGTCAATTTGTTAGATATGATAGTTGACAAGTTAACTAAGAAAACAGAAGAACGAACACAAAATCATATATGCTTATGAAAAGACCATTACTCTTTGGCGCTATGGGGCTTGCTGCTCTTTGCGCAAACGCACAGACTACGGTTGAAACCGCACAAGAGGTAACAGAAGGCAACAACAGCTACGTACAAGCCGAAGCCAGCTACGCTACCCTTTACTTTAAGTACACTGCCGATGCTGACCAGTTACTTTACATCAACAAGGACTTTAACGGTAGCTTCTTGCCCACTACTGACGGCACATCAAGCAATGTCATCTCTTGTGTCAACGAGAATAATGGCAATACCATAATTGTGCCCGTTAAGGCTGGCCAAACCATCTATCTCATTGCCATGACAAGCGACCAGAACGTTAGTTTCAGCGCTACCTCAAAGGCTGCTAATATTGATGGTTCAACGATTGCTACGGCCATTGAAGGTGGCAAAAACCGTTTCTTTGTACCTCAAAACCGCGAAGCAAATAGCTATGGTGGCTACGACAACAAGCCTACCTACATTAAATATACTGCTACGAACAACGACGTACTGCAGATGACTTTCGAAGGCTACGTAATGGATGCCACCATTCAAGAGGGCGAAGACGGCACTCCTACTTCATTCAATGTCAACAGCCAATACGTAAATGGCGTAAGCACTTACGTAGGCAAGGTAAACGTTGAAGCAGGCAAGACTTACTACATTCGCGTAACCAACTATAACCCATTGTTTGCTACCTTCGACGAGGTAGTTGTAAAACAAGGCTCAAGCTACGACGTAGCTATTAAGGCTGAAGAAGGCGATGCAAACGTTCTCTCTAAAGAGGTAGGCAAGACTTGGTACACCTTCACTCCGTCACAAGCAGGCTTCGTCAGCCTCACGTCTGATGCTGACTTGGCAGGCGGTACGATTAAGGTTTACAACCAAGCATACCAAATCACCTACGATCAGCCTGTCACCAGCGTAACAGGTAAGTTCGATCTTCGCTTTGAAGCTACTGCAGGCACTACCTATTATATATGTATCGAACGTGCCAACGCTGCTGACGCTGATAGCAAGTTCTCTTTAAAGCTCGAAGCTGCTAAGGCTGGCGATACGTTCAACAATCCTATCGCACTGAATGCTAACGGTGGTACCGAGACCGTGCCCGAAAGCAATGGTACTTATTATTATAGTATCACCGTTCCTAAAGGACAGCACTTTATCACGGTTAATGCACCCAGTGGCATTTCGACGGACGAGACTGCTACCCAAACGGCCGTCTACCTTTACACAAAGGACTCTCAAGGCAACTACTCTGTAACGAGCGGCCGCAATGGTTTCCGCCAAATGGTTGAGACTTACGCTGAAGAGACTACCTATATCATTGCATGGAAGTGTGACGAAGGTAAGAATGCCTTTAGCTTCAACTATGGCATATCTGAGGTTAAAGACGGTGACATCGCTTCAAAGCCACTTACTGCCAATGAGGGCGAAAACACCATTGAAAAGACTTCCGACACCTACTTCACCTACACTCCTACTAAAGCTGGTTGGTTGACCATCGACACCGAACCTACGATTAACGTTGAGTTTTGGAAAGACACTTATGGACAGAGCAAGTACGATGCCGTAAATTCGGGCTTTATTACCAAAGCTAAAGTGGAAGCAGGTCAACCCGTAATTATCAAGATTAGCGGTATGACCGAAGAAGGTTCCACCTTCTACCTCTCTATGGAAGATTTTACAAAAGGAGAATCGATTGACAATCCTATCGAAGTAGTGAGCGAAGGTGATGCCACAACTATAGCTCTCCCCACCAAGGCCATTGACGATTGGTACGTTTACACTGCTCCGAAGAGCGGCAAGTTGACCATTTCGTCAAACATGTCTGCTGGTTTGGGTCAGAACGCGCTTTACGTTCAAGTAGGCAAGAACGGTCAGAAGCAAAACTTCGTGAGCTCTAAGTCGATGGGTTCTGCATCGATTAACGTATTCGAAGGCTCTATCTTTGTCAACGAAGGCGATCAAGTGTACGTAAACGTTGTACTGAAAGACGCTCAACAGAACATTAACTTGAACTTTAAGATGGCCGACCCACAAGCGGGCGAAACGGCTGCCACTGCTATCGATCTCACCGAACTCGACTCTTACACTTTACCTTCTAACGTTTCACGCACCGCTCCTATTTGGCTCAGCATTGATGCCAAGCAGACGGGGGTTTACATCATCGAGACACCGACTTACGATCCTAACGACGGACAAGTACACAACACCTACATTGGTGCCGATGCTTATGCTACCGACGCCCAAGGCAACCAAACGGGTTCGACTATTGCCAGTGCTTCGACTAACTACGATTACACAACCAACATTAGCCAAGCCGTACTCAAACTCGTAGTAAATGGCAAAGACAACCCAACGGGCCGTTACCTCATTCAGGTATATGCCACCAATGGCGAAACGCCCATCAACATCATCAAGCGCGACATCGAGCGTGGCGAAGATGCTTCTATGCCTATCGAGCTCCAAGCTGGCGATTTCGAAATGAAGGCTGCCAGCTACAGCGACCCCATTTGGTATAGCGTAAACGCTGGCGTAGGCGACTTGATCATCTCATCGTCTAACTACTGGCAGGGCGAGCTCTATGCTACTGACGGCGATGGCATGCCTACTAGTAGCTATCTCACTTCTTCTCAATATCAATACGACGGTTCTGGCTACAAGTTGACTTACGCCATCGACGGCGAACAAGCCAAAGCAGGCGTTTACCTGATTAAGGTAACACAAGCCAGCAGCGGCTACACGGCTACGGCAGCGTTTAAGACCGACGTTACGGCCATCGACCAAGTAGCTAAAGACACTTGTCTTGTCAACACGGCTAATGGCCAGATTGAAGGCGTTAACGGTGAAGGCATCGAAGTGTTCGACATCACCGGACGCGTAGTAGCTAAGGGCAAGGGCAACGTCAACGTACCTAAGGGCGTTTACGTAGTTCGCACCAATAGCGGCAAGACGGTGAAAGTGACTGTAAAGTAAGTTTAATGAGTTTAATGAGTTTATGAGTTGATGAGTTTAATGAGTTTAATAAGTTTACCCCTACGTAACGCGTACTTTCTAACACGCGGCCTGATTAAACTCCCTAAACTCATTAAACTCATTAAACTCATTAAACTCCCTAAACTCATTAAACTCAAAACTCAGAACATCAATCCAACCTATGAAACACATTGGGGGCAAGGCAAATTTACGTTTGCTTTACCCCCTATGTGAGTTTTAGTTGAAAGTCAACCAAAATATATAACAAATTCATTTTTTATGAACAAACACCTCACTCGGTATCTGCTTGCAGCTGGACTGTTGGTAGCTTCATCGGGTACGGCATGGGCCATTAAGGCAAGTCCGAAGCCCATCACCGTAAAGCAACCCGACGGAACGACCTTGGTCATCCGCGTACATGGTGATGAGAACTTTCACTACATCACCACCACCGACGGTTTCCTTATTCAGCGCGACAAGGACGGATACTTCAAGTATGTGCAGACCGATGCCTCACAAGGCACGCGCAAACTGACAGCTCGTCGCGCACTGAATGCTGATAAGCGTTCGGCTGCCGACAACCAGTTTCTCAGCACCTTGCGCCCCATTCGCAAAGAGGCGGACGCGGAATGGCTCAAATCATTGCGCGGCAACGTGCAACCCATGACCGTCGGCCAAACGCTTCCCGCCAGCGTGCGAAGCCGCAAAGTCGATGCCCAAACGGGCGAAGCCAAAGAGAGTGAATACCTCGTTGTGTTGGTAAAGTATGCCGACGGCGAGTTCCACTTCACCGATGGTGACTTCGACGCTTGGCTCAACGAAAAGGGCTATAGCAAGAATGGCGGCACAGGTTCGGTCAAAGACTACTATCGTGACAACTCTATGGGACAGTTCGTGCCCAACTTCACTGTAGTAGGGCCTTACACGCTCGACCACGAACGCACCTACTACGCTGCCGACCTCGGTGGCACGGGTAACGACGTCAACCCGCAAGCCCTCGTCATTGAGGCTGCACAGAAGGCCAAAGCCGACCACCCTGAGATAGACTTCTCTAAGTTCGACAACGACGGTGATGGCTATATGGACAACATCAACGTCGTAATCGGTGGTTACAGTCAAGCCTCATCAGGCGATGACAAAGATATGTGGCCTCACTCTTACCGCCTCAAGACAAGCGACGAAGACCTTTCGATAGAGATCGACGGCATTCGTGTCAACAACTACTCTGTCTCGGCCGAGTTGGTAGGCGCTTCTGGCACCGAAATGGACGGTATCGGTACATTTACCCACGAGTTTGGCCACATCTTAGGTCTGAAAGATATGTACGACACCGACGACTACGATGGCGGTATCGGTATCGACCCAGGAGCTTACAGCCTCTATGCCTCAGGTAGCTACAACAACAATAGCCGCACCCCAGCAGCCCTCATGACCTTTGAACGCTTGCAAATGGGCTGGCTCAAGAAGGAGGACCTTCACCAACTCAGCCAAGCTGAAGACGTTACTCTTCCTATCATGACCAGCAACACGGCTGCTTACGTTGACGCACGCCCTGGACTCAGCGACGATGAGGGCTACGAATGGTACGTGTTCGAAAATCGTCAAAAGACGGGTTGGGATAGCTACATTCCTTATCACGGCCTCTTAATCTACCACTTAGACTATACCAAGAGTATGGTGAACAAATATTGGAGTGTGAACGGGCCTAACAACAATGCGCGCCACCGCTGTATGTACATCGTACCAGCCGACGGCATTGACGACACCAACACGCGTAAGGGCGACACCTATCCTGGCACTTCGGGCGTAACCTCTTTCACTGACTATTACAACTGGTTGGGCGACAAGGTACGCACCCCGATTACCAACATTCGCGAAGAGAATGGTCTCGTCTTCTTCCAAGTGAAGGGCGGCGCTACGGAGCAATCAAGCATCGAAACGCAACCCGTAGGTTACGCTGACATTGCTTCTACCACCATTACCGTAAAGGCAAAGGTAGGTAAGGCTACACAAGACATCAAGGAGATGGGGTTCTGCTGGAGCGACGCTACCGAAGAACCTACCCTCGACCCTTCTGATAGCGAACACAAGGCAGTAGCTACGACCAACACGGCTGAGCTGACAATTGACAATTTGGAACCCGCTACGCTCTACTACGTGCGTGCTTACATGACCTTGGCCGACGGTACCACCGTCTATGGCGCTGCCCTACCGGTTAAGACGGAGCACACACCGTTGCAAGCTCCGCTTTCGCTCACGTTCGACGAAACCGACGTTGACGGCGGCTTGAGTTATTGGCGCATTGTCGACCAAAACAACGATGCCAACACGTGGAACTACGACGCGAGCACACAGGCTATGGTCTATACGGGCGACTACTGGAACAATGGTAACGATTGGCTTATCTCTGAGAAGTTGCACGTGCCCGAACGCGGTGGCCTTTACATCTTGCGCGGTGTAATGGACCCCTCATACGTTGAAAAGCTCGACGTGTACGTTTCTACTCGTTCACGCGAGGTGAGCGACTTCCACTTGGTAAAGCAATTCTCATTGGCCGACCAATTTGGTGCCATGGCCGTCGACGAGGTTGACCTCAGCGACTTTGCTGACAAGGATGTTTACGTGGCCTTGGTTTGCACCTCTGAACGTATGCAGAGTTCTCTCTGGCTATGGGGTATTATGATGACGCAACGCTTGGAGCAACCCGTCATTACCACCTTCGGCCGTCAAGGCGATGGCTTACACGCAGAGTGGAATGAAGTAAAGAATGCTTCTACTTACTTCCTTGAGTTCTATAAGGAAACAGACAAGAAGAACGTTACGGCTAAATTCTTGCCCGAAAGCGACGTGACCGACGCCGTAGGTGAGGTTTCACTCGGCACAGGTACGATGTACTTCACGGGTAGCGGAACGGTTCAAACCATTGATTACCCCGACGGCATTACCAACATTCAGTACGTACTGAAGTCGGGCGGCCCGCGCGGCACTTCTACCTTTGGCGTAGAAGGTTCTAACGACAATGGCCAGACGTGGACGCGCATTGGTGAGTTGCAACGCATCAATAGTGTTGATGCCGACGGTACTGCTGTCGACCTCAGTACTTATATGAAGGGCAAGACCTACAAACGCTTGCGCATGGTCTGCGACTTTGGAGGCCGCTTGGTCAACATCACCAACTTTAGTCTGACCTACAACGATGGTGTTGTGCTCGACACGTTGGCAATGGGTGCTTCTGGCAACAATGGCCGCGACACGCAAGTCACTATCAACGAGACGACTCCAGGCGAGTTCAACACAGGTCGTTACCGCTTCATCGTCACCGCAGGCGATGGTATGCTCTACTACGAATCTTCTGTCCCCGCCATTTACGACGCAGAAGCTACGGGCATTACCGACGTGACCACCAACGGTGCGGCCTCACTCGTTCCCGTTCGTACACTCTGCAAAGAAGGCATTGTTACGTTAGCTGGCTTAACTCCCAACAAGGCTGTTACGCTTTATGCTACCGACGGCCGTGAGTTGCTCCGCTTCGTTCCTACCGCAGCCCATGCAGCCGTTAAGCTGAACGGCTACGAAGGAGTGGTGATTGTTAAACAATAAAGTTTCTTGGGTTGACAAGTTAACGAGTTGACAAGTTAACAAGTTAACCTCTGTCAACAAAAAAAACAAACTTACCCGTTAACTTGTCAACCCAAAAACAACCAATATAAAAGAAAAGAATGAAACAACTTCTATTCAGCATACTCGCCCTGTTGGCCACTCCCGTGTTGGCACAGCAGGTGGGCAAGGTGAAGCCTCAACAGCCCACTGCCCCCCCATCGGCACAAAAGTATGCGATAACAGCTACAGCTAATGCTGCGAAAGCGCAGGCACTCGACAAGGTAGTGCCCCAACTTTCGAGCATTAACAATAAGGCGGTCACGCTGCGCTGGAATAGTCCTGAAGCCACTGACGGTATATTCGAGGACTTTGAAGGCCATAGCGACTTCGTCATCAACTCGCCAGGTACGACGGGTTGGACTTACATCGACGCCGATAATGCTAAAACGTACACGTGGACGGCAGCCTCTTTCCCCAATCAGGGACAAAAGATGGCTTTCATCGTGTTTAATCCGTCAAAGACATCGCCTTCTACTGGCACTTACCCTGCCGTTCAACCCTTCTCGGGCAATAAGATGTTGGTAGACTTTACCGTTGACGGTGGCAACAATGACTTTATCATTTCGCCCGCACTCAACTTCAAGAGCGACTTCCAAATCAGTTTCCGCGCCAAGAGTTATAAGGACACTTGGGGACTGGAACGCTTCAAGGTTGGTTACTCTACTACGGGCACACGTCCTTCTGACTTCACCTTCGTACAGGATGGCGACTATACCGAGGCTCCTCTCGACTGGACGCTGTTTGAATACCGCATTCCGAAAGAAGCCAAATACGTCTGCATCAACTGCGTTTCGAACGACGCGTTTATGTTTATGCTCGACGACATCTTCATCGGCACGAACCAAGTGCGTCCGAGAGTAGCCGCTCGCGCTACCTCTACCGACGCTCGCTTAGCAGGTTTCAACCTCTATCGTGACGGCGAGAAGGTGAACACGGAGTTAATCAAGGCCGTTTATGCTACCGACAACGTACCCGACTATCGCACTTATAGTTACACCGTGCAACCCGTCATGACGGACAATACGGTAGGCGATATGTCTGAGGCCCTCAGCGTTGAAGTGCCCGACGTGCGTTTGCTCCCCTTCTTCGACGACTTTGACGACAACACCATTGACTCTACACGTTGGAGCCGCCCCACCACTAAGGCGGGCGAGGAGAATAAGTGGAAGAGCGACTACTATGCTTACGGCTTGGTAGACTTCTCTGCTTGCTATCCTTACTCAAGTATGGCTGACTACTCACAGAGTCTTGTCACACGCGAACTCAATACGCCCAACCCCGACAATACGTGGATACGCTACGAAGTTCGTCTTGACTACAACTTAAAGTATGCCGTAAGCGGACTGTACAGTGTGCTCGCCACCGAGATTTCTACCGACGGTGGCAACACTTGGACGCAGGTGGACAGCATTAAGAACGACATAGGTTCGTTCAGCTGGCGCACTTACGAGTTCCCCTTGAACAAGTATCTGGCCAACAACCACTTGTTTAAGATTCGTTTCCGCGCTTGGGGTAACGATGCACGCTACGTCAACTACTGGTTCGTTGACGACGTGAAGATATGGAACCCCACTACGCACGCTACTACGATTAAGACGCTCAATGCGGGCCACCCCATAGCCAACTGCTTGGTGAAGATGACGGCCGACAATGGCGCTTCTTACACCGAGACATCTGACGCCAACGGCAATATCAGCCTGCCTCGCATGGAAGAAGGCACTTATACCGTTACGGCCGAAGCAGCAGGTTATAACTTCTTGACTACGGAATGGAAGTTGGACGCCAACAGTGGCACCACCTTCACGGCTAACCTCACACGCCCTGTGCTCAACATCTCTGAACAGACCATTAACCAACAGAGCGCATTGGAGGCTTTGACGCAGAAGACCATTACAATTGAGAATACTGGCGACGGCGACTTGCAGTACAACTTCATCCCCACGCCAAAGCCGCAAAGCGGAACGACCGAACATCGTTGGGAAGTGACGCAAGCTTTTGATGCTTCGGGCGATATGCAGAGCAGCGTGACCTTTGACGGTGAAAACTTCTACACTTCGTCAAACTTCTTCTTGGGCAAGTTCTTTAAGTACGACCGCGATGGCCACTTCCTTGAAGAGTTCTCTGTACCGGGCATGTACTATGCTGTGAATGACCTTACTTTCGACGGTAAGTACTTCTACGGCTCTGACCGCAAAAACCGCATCTTCGAGCTTGACTTGCGCAACAAGCGCCTCGTTAGCACGATCGACATTCCTTCTGAGCCTGACCTCTGCGTAACACACATCGCTCACGACCCCCGCACCGACGAGTTCTGGGTAGGTGATTACAACACCTTAGGTCGTGTTAACCGCAAGGGCGAGGTAACGCTCGATTTCTATAAGTTGAACAACCTCGTGAGCATGGACGTATTCGGTACAGCCTTCGACAATGTTACTCCTGGTGGACCTTACCTCTGGATGAGCGACCTCGTTACGTCGGGCCTTAACACGGTCGATAAGGTAACAATCAAGCAATACGACCTGAACAATCGTCGCGTCGTAGCGGAAGAACACTCTGCTATCGACATTCCGGGTTACAAGACGGGGTCACTCTCTACGGGTGAAAACAACCTCGTCGGTATTGACTGCACCACGGCTTTGGTCAACGGCAAACTCTCTTTGGTCGGTATTTTGCAACAATCTCCTTCTCGCATCTTTGCCTACACCTTGGCCGACATCGATCCTTGGGTAAAGGCCTCTCCGCTGGTTGGTACACTCAAAGCGGGCGAGAAGCAAACGATTACACTCGACTTTGACGCACGCAGCGTGCAGTTGAATGAGCAGAATAGCACAACGTTGACTTTCAACTCTATTCCTGCACTGGCCGACAATCACGACATCAGCCTCAACCTCACCGCTACTGAGGCAGCTGCTTACCCACGTCCCGTACAGCTCACGGCTACGGCTGAGGGCGAGTCAAGCGCTACGCTCGCATGGCAAGCTGCGGCTGGTGCACAACCTACGGGCTACGCTATCTATCGCAACGACGTGAAGGTGGGCGAAACTGCTAACACTACCTTTACTGACACGAAGTTGGTGCGTGGCACTTACGCTTACGCTGTTCAGGCACTCTACGGCGACAATGTCTCTACGCTCAGCGATACGGCAAACGTACAAGTGAAGGTGGGCGAACCTTACTTTGCGCCTAACAACCTTACGGCCGACATCACGCTCAACAAACACGTGACGCTAAAGTGGGAAGACCCCTCTTCATTGCTCACGAAGAGCAAGATGATTCGCTTCGACGAGGGCAAGAGCGACGACGCTATAGGCGTGACCGAAGGTGGATTCTTCTACGCTGGTATCGCCCTTGACGCTGACGACCTCGCTCCTTATCGTGGTATGCAGATTGACTCTGTACAAGCATTTATTAAGGAACACGTTACAGCGCTCTCTGTCAACATCTACAAGGACGGCAAGCGCGTACAGTCTACGCGTATTAGCGATGACTTAATTAAGTATGGTGAGTTCTCTAACTTTAAGTTGAACAAGCCCGTCACTATCGAACGTGGTTGCACTTACTACATCACGTTGCTCATAGCTCACGATGCCAACCTCAAGCCGATGGGTACGCACACCGCTACGTCTATCGACGGCAAGAGCAACCTCATGTCGCTCGACGGCCGCGAGTGGTTCCCCGCATCGTATGCTGGTTTCGAAAGCACCAACTTCAATGTGGCTGCTCACTTCGCTCCCGTTGCTGACTACAACGAAACGCAACCTACTGGCTACGTCGTTTATCGCAATGGACAGAAGGTGGGTACTTCTACGACTACTTCTTATACGGAAGACGTCACCGAGGCTGGCACGTACAGCTACACCATAGCTTCTGCCTACGAAGGCGGTACGGAATCAAACGTTAGCAATGCTGCAAAGGTAGAACGCATCAGCCTCGACGCTGCTATGGCACCTACTACGGTCAATGCCAACGTTGTACGCAACCACCGCGTCGACCTCCGTTGGAGCATTCCTGTAGCCAAAGCTTGCACGCTTCCCACCGACCTCACACCACAGGCTAACATCACACCTGAGGGTTGTCCCGAATACGTGGGTCAGTTTAAGGCGGCTTACACAGGCGAAATGGGTATTGCTTCTGACGGCAAGTACATCTATACAACGAAGTATTCGTCAACGGGTATCATCAACCGTTACACCATGGACGGTACTTTCGACACCAGCTTCACCTTGGCCGTGCCTTCTACCTTGACCACGGGTTTCCGCAACCTCACCTACGACGGTACGAACTTCTACGCTACGGCCAACGGTTCTACGCTCTATGTCATCGACATGGATAAGCAAGAGATAACGGACGAAATCTCTATCTCTGAGATTGGTCGTCACATTGCTTACATTCCCAACCTCGATAATGGTCGTGGTGGCTTCGAGGTGGGCGACTGGGAAACCAGTATCTACACTTCATTGCGCGGTGCGAAACTCGGCACGGGTCCTATGCTGAAGGGCGCTGCGGGTTCGGCTTACTACAATGGCGTTATCTACACCTTCGAACAGGGTTATAACAACAAGTACGAACTCTGTGCTTACGACTTCACCTCTGGCACGCAACTCTGGCACACCAGCTTGGGCAACTATGCGCCTATCAAACCCAGTGAGTCAGCCTCAGCCGGTGGTATGTCGGTTATCCATACCCAAGAGGGTTACACGCTCTTAGTGGCTGCTTTGCAAGAGGGTACAGGTACGCGCTACTTCTACTTCGACCTCGGTTCGGTGAAGGGCCTCAGCGGCTACAACATCTACCGCAATGGTATGAAACTGAACGATGCTCCTTTGGCTCAACGTGCTTACGCTGACCTTGAGAACACTCCGGGCACATACACTTACGAGATTGAGACGGTCTACATCGATGGTACGGTCTCTGAGCGCACAGCGCCCGTTAGCGTAACGATTACTGAAACAGGTCAGGGCGCCGTTGCCTCTGACGTGAAAGCGCGCGCAGCCTCTTACGGCTACGACGTGAACGTTACGATGATCGACCCCACCACGCTGGTGGCCGATACGTACGAAAGCTTTGAAGAACAAACCGTTGGCGAGGCCTTCTCACAAATGGGTTGGACGAACAAGGGCGGTCTCTTTAAGGTGACGACCGACGATGCCGTTCAAGGCGACAAGGCGCTCTGCGCTGCTGCTGAGGACAAGGCTGAATTGATTATCCCCGTGGGTAAGGAATACGCAGCTCCATTTGCCTTCAGCTTTATGGCACGCAATGGCTTGACGAGCGAAGGCAATGGCGAGATACAAGTGCTCTCCTCTAACGACGGCACGGAGGCTGCTGACTTCATCAACCGTGGCCGCTTCTCGACGACTGAAGCTTGGCAACAGTTCGCGCTCACGCTGCCTGCTGAGAGCAAGTACGTGATATTGCGCGTCAACACGAGCCACGCTGCTCAGTATATCGATGCCATTAGCATTCATACCGACAAGTTGGGCGACATCTATGGCTACGACATCTATCGCGACGGCACGAAGTTGAACGATGAGCCTGTAGCTGGACCTAACTATACGGACCACAACCTCTTGCCAGGTACGTATAAGTATCAAGTTGTGGCTTACTACAACAGTTCGGCTATCAGCGAACTAAGCGAACCAGCCATTGCAAACGTTAACTACACCAATGGCTATCAACAACCAGGTACACTCTCTGTCGTACAAAGCGACAAGGGCAATGAACTCACTTGGAGTGTTCCCGCCTTAGGCGATGCTACAGAATTGCGTTGGCACAACGGCGTTTGCGACAATGCTGCAGGTCTGCCCAGTGGTGGTCAGTACTACGCTGGCGTTGAGTTTGGCACGGACGATCTCAAGGGCTACGACGCATTAAGCGTCTCTGAAGTGAAGTTCTACATCAACCAAGTGCCTGACGTGCTCTACGTTCAACTCTATGAGGACAAAGACCTCGTGTTTGAGAAGTATGCTACCGACCTCCGTCAGTACGCCTTCAACACCGTGCGTCTTGACAAGCCTTTCAAGGTGGACGCAAGCAAGAAGTTGCGTGCAGTCGTTTACGTTGAACACAACAGCATCACCGTACCCTTAGGCTACGATGCTGGTCCTGCCAAAGGCGGTAAGGGTAACCTCTACTCTACCGACGGCACGACTTGGACTACCTTGAGCGACAACGACATTGAGGGCAACTGGAACATCTCTATTATGCTCCAGCCTTATGCTGACAACGTGAAGGCAGCTCCTACAGCTCACCTCAACGCTACGGCTGAACGCTATGCAGCAGCACAACCCGCTGCCAAGGCTGAGACATTGAAGGGTGTTGCCCTCGACGCAGCTCAACCTGCCAGCTTCTTTGCTGGTTACAACATCTACTGCAACGGTGAACGCATTAACGCTACACCGCTCGGCACAGATGCTACGACTTACCTCGATGCTGAGACACATGCGGGTCGTTACTACGAATATCAAGTGAAGGCTATCTATCCCGACTATGGCGAAGTTGGCTCTAACGTTGTTCGTGTCATGACGACTGGCATTAACGATGTGACCATCGACGCTGCCGCTGACAAGGCGCCTATTTACAACCTGAAGGGTATCCGCACCAACCGCACCGAGCGCGGCCCCGTTATTCAGAATGGTAAGAAGCGCTTGCAGAAGTAAGCATTGATAAACGCATATAATTAAAAAAATCCCCTTTGCCCCACTCACGTGGGACAAAGGGGATTTTTTTTGCTCATACGATTCGTTACAGAGCCTTGATTTCATACCATTTGGAGGAGTTGAGCTTTTCCTCAAATCCACCCAATCAAGAAGAATGTACACTTTTCGACCTAATTTGCGGAGAATAACGCGCATATTCTCCGCAGATTATGCGGAGAATAAAAGAATTCGTAAGAGGTACAACGAACATTTTACGGAAATAAACGTTTTAGCCCATAGTGGCGACGCACCCTCACCTAGGGACAGCACGTCCTCACCTGGGGGCGACGCGTCCCCGCGTCGGCATTTGCTTGTCAAGGCTCG
>ERZ1023633.551-NODE-551-length-15051-cov-21.933782_pt1 | contig 15051 bp, 10 predicted proteins | sample MGYA00380333_ERZ1023633 | MGnify/ENA primary metagenome ERZ1023633 (study PRJEB33179, sample SAMN07448972) | human gut metagenome | biome: Human-gut; feature: Human associated habitat; material: Faeces | host: Homo sapiens | place: India: Bhopal | collected...
ATCGATAAATTGAAATAGAATATAAAATGAATATCGTATGAAACAGGTAGAAGAACGATACATCAGCTTGCTAGAAGCCGAAATTGCAAAGTTTACTCCTCAGGAGATTCGGGAGTATGAAGCTAGTAAGAAGGCATATAGGGATATCAAGAATTCCATTGATACGGCGAAGCAAGAAGGTAAGCAAGAAGGACTTGCGGAGGGTATGGAATTAGGCATGGAAAAAGGCATGAACCAGAAAGCTTTGGATATTGCCAGGAAAATGCTGTCGAAAGGCATGGAGGATGCTACCATCATGGAAATAACTGGGTTAACACGAGAACAGTTGATGCAACTAAAATAAATTGTAATCTCTACCCTCATTCGTAAACTTTTATCACAAAAAACGAGGATTTTATAACAACTTTAAAAAAATCCTCATCAATACGAAAGAAAATTCGTAAAAACTTGTCGGTTTATCAAAAATTTAATATATCTTTGCACCAAGTATCAGATTTTAAACCTTGAAGTTTATCTAAGCAGGCACTAATATAGGTGCAAAAACTGGTAAATGCAAGCTGACTATATACATTATAATAACAGCTTACAACGGAATTAAGAAATGAAAAGCCTGCAAGAACGAACAGAACAAAGTATGGCAAAAAATCTAAAGGTAGGTATGCTCGTATGCGCCTCTATCCTGGCTGCAAATGCTGCATACGCTAACTACCCATCATCTAATGAGCTACTGACTGTTACACAACAAACAGGAAAGATTAAGGGAACCATCGTCGATTCCAAAACAGGAGAACCTGTCATTGGAGCAAGTGTGAAAGTAAAAGGCACCAAACTGGCTGCCGTAACCGACCTGAATGGTGAGTTTGAACTCAATACCCACGCCAACGCTACCCTACAGATTTCGTATGTCGGATTCAAGGAGACTGAGGTGAAAGCCAGCAACGGCATGAAGATCTCACTGGAGGAAGACACCGAGTCGCTCGAAGAGGTTGTCGTAGTGGGATACGGCACTCAGAAGAAAGAGAGCCTCACTGGTGCCATGGCAAATATCAAGGGAGAAAAACTGAAAGACATCACATCTGCCACCGTTGAAAACATGCTCAACGGCAAGGTTTCGGGTGTGTATGTAGCTCCTGGTTCTGGTCGTCCTGGCTCTACGGGAGCCATTATTATCCGTGGACAGACTTCCATCAATGGTGCCACAGCTCCTCTCTGGGTTGTGGATGGAGTCATTGTGGGCAACAGTGCCGGCGACCTCAACCCTGACGACATCGAGACGATGACCGTATTGAAGGATGCAGCCTCAACAGCCATCTATGGTTCAGAGGGTGCCAACGGCGTCGTTGTCGTCACCACCAAGCAAGCCAAGCACGAAAAGATGTCTATCTCCCTGTCTGCCAAGGCTGGTCTGAGCACTTTGAACCGTGGCAACCTGGAGATGATGGACGGTGCGGAATTCTACGACTACTATAAGTCGTTCCAGAATGTGGAGTCAGTGAACTTCCCACGCTGGAACGAAGACCTGAGAAACTCCAACTTCGACTGGTTCAAGCTTGCCAAGAAGACCGGTTCCACCCAGGACTATAACCTGACCCTCAATGGTGGCAGCCAGAACATACAGTCAATGTTCACCCTGAGCTATTTCAAGGAAGAAGGTGCCGTCAAGGGTTATGACATGAACCGTACAGCACCCGTATCAAGGTGGTTTACAAGCCTTACGAGTGGCTCACCATCAAGCCGAACATCAGCGGTTCACGCACCAACGACAAGGACAAGCAGTATAGCGTGGGCGCCATGTATTCCATGATGCCATGGGATAGCCCTTACGATGAGAACGGCAACCTGGTGCCAAACTACTATGACGGATGGGTGAACTCCAAGGCAACCAACTATCTGAACGACCTTGCCGCAGGCAACTACTCAACAAGTACCACCTACGACCTGGCTGGCGGATTGGATTTCGACATCAAGATAGCTCCTTGGCTCACATTCTCATCTGTCAACAACTACAGTTACTACAACAGCCAGACTCACGGCTACTACGATCCGAAGTCAAGTTCAGGCGAGGGAGTGAATGGCCGCACCACAGAGTACAACTATGTATCTACCCGCCGCTATACCAACCAGTTGCTCCGTTTCAAGAAGAGCTGGGGCAAGCACAACGTCAACGCTTTGCTCGCCTACGAGTTCAACGACTATGAAATGAAGTATACCGATGTGTATGCCACAGGATTCATCTCAGGATTCGAGGACTTCATGACAGCTGCCAAGCCGGAGATGGCCAACGGTTACCGCACGGCATGGGCCAAGCAGTCTTACTTCACACAGTGGCGTTACGACTACGACAGCCGCTACTACGGAGAGCTCTCATTGCGCCGTGACGGCCGTTCCAACTTCGGTTCCAACAACCGCTATGGTAACTTCTTCTCCGTAAGTGGAGCATGGAACATCAACAACGAGTCATGGTTCAAGGCAGACTGGGTAGACCAGCTCAAGCTGCGCGCCGCCTTCGGTTCTGTAGGTAATGTGCCTACCTCCCTCTATCCATCCTACTCTCTCTACTCAGTGGGTGCCACCTATAATGAGAATCCAGGTGCGCTCATCTCTCAGATTGGAAACAAGGACCTGACATGGGAGAAGACCTATACCACAGGCGTGGGTGTGGATGCCTCTTTCTGGCAGAACCGCCTGCATGCCACCCTCGACTACTACATCAAGAACACCAGCAACATCCTCTACCAGGTGCCTGTAACGGGACTGGTGGGCGTGACATCGATCTGGAAGAACATCGGCAAGATGCGCAACACCGGTATCGAGCTCACCGTTGGCGGAGACATCATCCGCACAAAGGACCTGACATGGAATGTTACAGCCAACATCTCCCACAACAGCAACGAACTGAGAGACCTCTACAAGCAGCGTGATGCCAACGGCAACTATGTAGTGAAGCCAGTGCTGATCAGCGACGGTACATCGATTGCAGGTACAGCACAGCGCATCCTTGAGATTGGCGAGCCTGTAGACACCTATTATATGAAGGAATGGGCTGGCGTTAACCCAGAGGACGGTAAGCCACAGTGGTATATGGACGATGCGAATGGCAACAAGGTGGTAACCGACAGCTATTCCAAGGCTTCATACTACAAGTGTGGCAAGGCATCTCCTGATGTATATGGCAGCTTCTCCACCTCTCTGTTCTACAAGAACTTCGACCTGCAGGCAAACTTCGGTTATTCACTTGGCGGCCAGATCTACAGCTACTATCGCCAGGAGTTCGACTCCGACGGAGCCTATGCCGGCGACCGCAACCAGATGAAGCTGCAGAAGGGCTGGAGCCGCTGGGAGAAGCCAGGCGACATCGCCACTCACCCACGTGCCATGTACAACAACCAGGACAAGGGTAACCTGGCATCATCACGCTATCTGGAAAGCTCAGACTACCTGAAGTTGCGCTCACTCACCCTGGGTTACAACTTCGATTTGAAGAAGTATGGCATCCAGACCCTGCGCCTCTCTGTATCAGGCGAGAACCTGTTTACCATCACCGACTATTCTGGCGTTGACCCAGAGTTGCCAGCAGGCACCAACGACAAGGGAGTGCTGAGCGTAACCAACACTGGAGGCATCTCAGTTTATCCAGCCGTACGCAAGTTTATGCTTGGTGTTAACTTAACATTCTAAATTCTTGACAACAATGAAAATGAATAAAAGTATATTGATGCTCATGCTTGGCGCAACCCTCTTGGGTTCTTGCGACATTGAGCGTTTCCCGACCTACAGCATGTCGGACGAACAGATAAAGAACAATCCTGCGAGCAACCTCGATGCCTTGCTCAACGGTATGTATGCTCAGCTCAAGAGCTGGTCTGACCCTATGCACCGTTGCGGAGAGTATGCAGGTGACAACATGGTGATCCGTGGTTCTTCAACCGATGCCTTCTTCGAGTTCATCACCTATTCACGCACACCGAACAACTATCGTCTGCAGAGCTTCTGGGACTCAGGCTACAAGGCCATCGCACAGGCTTCCAACATCATCAACATGATAAATGAGGGACAAAGCACCGAAATCGACAACTCACTCGGCGAATGCTACTACGTGCGTGGCATGATGTATTTCTACCTCTGCCGTGCCTACGGTCGTCCTTACTACCAGGCACCGGAGAAGAACCTGGGTGTGCCTATCGTAAACGGTACCCCAGACAACATCCTCGACCTGCAGCTCGGCGACCGTGCCACCGTGCAGCAGACCTACGAGCAGGCCATCAACGACCTGAAGAAGGCAGAGCAGCTGCTCAGCACGAACCGTGGTCCAGCCTACGCATCAAAGGCAGCAGCCCAGGCGATGCTCTCACGCATCTATCTCTATATGAGCGGCACCTACGAGAACCCTAACCGGGAGTATGCACAGCTCGCCGTTGACTATTCCAACAAGGTAATCGAAAACAGCGACTACTCTCTGCTTCCACGCGAGGAGTTCATGAAGTACAACACCATCGTTCCTGAGAACAACCCGGAAGACATCTTCGTGGTGAAGCGCGTGGCTTCTGAATACTCAGGCTATGACCACTACTATGGAATCGGCGGTATGTATTCCAACATCGGTGGCATGGGATGGGGAGAGATGTACGCCAGCGAGAAATACATCGACCTGCTCAACGAGACGGGCCGCAACGACTGGCGTCCTGCATCAAAGAAGATCGTAGATGCACGTGCCAACTTCATCGAGCCTACTTACACCGAAGACAACAAGGAAGTGTTCCGCTTCGTATATGTGGGCAGCGACGGCAACAAGCACTATGCCCAGTTCGACACCAAGCACAATGGCGACAAGGTATCCTGCACCGACAAGAACGGCAACTCCTACGACCTCACTCTGGTCAGTGCCGACGACGAGTACTATACCATCAACTATAATGGCACAGAGTATCAGGGCATGCTCGACAACTACATCACCGTGAACCGTGAGTATCCACAGTTCTACATCGTGAAGTGTTCGCGCGAGGGTGAGGACTCTCAGCTTCACTCACCGGTCATCAGCCGTCTGGGCGAGATTTACCTCAACCGTGCAGAGGCATACGCCAAGCTCGGCGAATATGACAAGGCGCTCACCGACCTCAACACCATCCGCAACCGCTCCATCGTAAACGGTGGTTATCCTGCAGGTAAGCTCAACGCCGACAACGCCTTCGAACTGATTGACAAGGAGCGCCAGCTGGAACTTGCCTACCAGGCAGAGCGCAGCTATGACGTGTTCCGCAACGGTCACTCGCTGACACGCGACTACCCAGGTCCTCACAACCAGCACGAGGAGGTGAAGGCATCTGACTATCGCGTAACATACTATATCCCTCAGAATGCCATCAACGCATATCCTGGCACTCTTACCCAGAACCCTACCGACAACAGCGGTGTGATCCTGAAGTAACCCACTGAAGGGATAACAGAAAACATCTGTTTCAAATAAAACGAAATGAATAACATCTATAGAAAAATGTACGTTGGCAATGCATTGGCAGTGGCTGTAAGCCTGCCAATGGTTGCCAACGCTACCAACGAAACTCCGTCTGCTTCGACAGCCATTACAGCACAGGCTGCGCAGGCAGACGGCGTGCAGATTCTTAGAATCAACCCGACAACCGTAGAACTCTGCTTCGCCAACCACCGCAGAGTGGCAGTTGACTTCTACGGCGAGAACATCTTCAGAATCTTTGAAGATTACAACGGTGGCGTGATGAGAGACCCGGAGGCAAAGCCTGAGGCTCACATCCTGGTGGACAATCCACGCACCAAGGTGGGCAGCCTGCAGATTACTGAGCAGGGCGATGAAATCACCCTCGCCAGCAGCAAGGCAAAGGTTATCTTCAACAAGACCACCGGACTGTTCAAGATTGTAAACGCCGAGAACGGCAAGACCGTGGCTACCCAGAGCGCACCATCCACCTTCACTCCGGAGAAGGTGACGCTCACCCTCCAGGAGCAGCCAGACGAATACTACTTCGGCGGTGGCGTGCAGAACGGACGCTTCTCTCACAAGGGAGAAAAGATTGAAATCGTGAACACCAACAACTGGGTAGATGGCGGCGTGGCTTCACCTGCCCCATTCTACTGGTCTACAGCAGGCTATGGCCTCATGTGGTACACCTTCAAGCCGGGACTCTATGACTTCGGTTCCACCCAGAAGGGCAGCGTGAAGCTATCCCACGAATCGAAGAACCTCGACGTATTCTTCATGGTGGGCGAAAAGCCTACCGACCTGCTGGGCGAATACTATCAGCTGACGGGCAACCCGGTGCTGCTGCCTAAGTTCGGTTTCTACGAGGGACACCTCAATGCCTACAACCGTGACTACTGGAAAGAGGCAGACAAGGGTCGCACCATGACCTTCGAGGACGGCAAGAGCTACAAGGAGAGTGCCAGCGACAAGACGGGTATCAAGGAGTCGCTCAATGGCGAGAAGAACAACTATCAGTTCTCTGCCCGAGCTGCCATCGACCGCTACGTGAACCACGACATGCCTTTGGGATGGTTCCTGCCTAACGATGGATACGGAGCCGGTTATGGCCAGGAAGCAACCCTCGACGGCAACATCGAGAACCTGAAGCAGTTTGGCGACTATGCCCGCAAGCACGGCGTGGAGATTGGTCTCTGGACCCAGTCAGACCTTCACCCTAAGGACAGCATCGAGGCACTGTTGCAGCGCGACATCGTGAAAGAGGTGGGCACCGCAGGAGTGAGAGTGCTCAAGACCGACGTGGCATGGGTGGGCGACGGCTACTCCTTCGGACTCAACGGCGTGAGCGACGTGGCGCAGATCATGCCTTACTATGGCAACAACGCACGCCCATTCATCATCTCTCTCGACGGATGGGCAGGCACACAGCGATATGCATCCATCTGGTCGGGCGACCAGACGGGTGGCGACTGGGAATACATCCGTTTCCATATCCCTACCTTCATCGGCGCAGGTCTTTCCGGTCTCTCCAACATCACCTCCGACCTGGACGGTATCTTTGGCGGAAAGAACCCAATCATGAACATGCGTGAGTTTGAATGGAAGACCTTCACTGCGATGGGACTCAACATGGACGGCTGGGGTTCCAATGCCAAGTATCCGTTCATCCTCGGCGAACCATCAGCATCCGTCAACAGAACTTACCTCAAGCTGAAGTCAGAACTGATGCCATACATCTACACCGCAGCCCAGGAGGCTGTGACCGGCAAGCCGTTGATGAGAGCGATGTTCCTCGACGACCCGAACCCTTACACCCTGGGCAAGGCTACGGAATATCAGTTTATGTGCGGTCCTTACTTCCTCGTGGCTCCTATCTACAAGGAGACCAGGATGGACAAGCAGGGCAACGACATCCGTAACGGCATCTATCTGCCAGAGGGAGAATGGGTGGATTACTTCAACGGAAAAGTATACCAGGGCGGAAGAATCATCAACGAGTTTGATGCGCCTTACTGGAAACTGCCTGTGTTCGTGAAGAGAGGGGCCATCATTCCGATGGTGAACCCTAACAACAACGTTTCGCAGATAGACAACACCAACCGCATCTTCGAGCTTTATCCATACGGAGAGTCTGACTACAGTCTCTATGATGATGATGGCAAGACCGAGCTCTACCGCATCGGTGAGCACGCCACAACCCACATCCACTCCTCATTGGTTAAAGACCGCCTCACCGTCAATATCGACAAGACCGAGGGCAACTTTGCCGGACAGGAGAAGAACCAGTCTACAGAGATTCGCATCAACGTGAGCCAGACTCCCAAGAAGCTGGTTGCCAAGATGGGTGGAAAGACTGTGAAACTGACAGAGGTGAACACGATGGAGGCTCTCCGCTCCACGGAGAACGCCTGGTTCTACGACAAGGCTCCACAGTTCAACCGCTTTGCCACCAAAGGCAGCGACTTCGAGAAAGTGGACATCACAAAGAACCCGATGGTATGCATCCATCTGGCAAAGACCGACGTGACTGCCAATGCCATCGAGCTTCGCATGGACGGCTACCAGTTCGACAACAGCGATGCCCTGCTCAAATCAACAGGTGCACTGAACGCCCCTCAAGCTAGCCTGAAGGACGCAGAGGGTGCCAACAAGGCATTCACCATCACTGCAGCATGGGACAAGCAGGCAAACGCAGACTATTATGAAGTAAAGATTGACGGTATGCTCCACTCCACCATCCGCAGCACTGAATTCACCATCGAGAATCTGAAACCAGAAACCGAGTATGACATACAGGTGAGAGCGGTGAACAAGGACGGGGCATCAGAGTGGACCACCCTGAAGGGACGCACCATCAAGGACCCTCTCGACGAGGCAATCCGTGACATCACAGCCACCAACTCCACCCCAGACTGGGAAGGACTGGAGGTAGCCAAGATGTTCGACTTCAACGAGAAGAACTACTGGCACACCGACTACTACAAGAAGGAAGGCGTATTGCCATTCGACATGACGATGAACCTGCATGGCATCGCCAAGCTCGACAGGATTCAGTATCTGCCAAGCTCAGAGCGTGACAGTCACGGACAGATTTACAAGGGACGCATCGCAACAAGTTTCGATGGCAGCAACTGGACTGAGAACGGCACCTTCGAGTGGAACAAGGATGGGGGTGTAAAGGAATACAAGTTCAAGGGTGAGCCAGAGGCACAGTATGTGAAGATGACCGTTGAGGAGACCAAAGGCGGACAGGCGTCAGGTACTGAGTTGTATGTATTCAAGACCCCAGGCAGCAAGATGAAGAAGCCGGGCGACATCAACAACGATAACCGCATCGATGAGAACGACTTCACTTCCTATCTCAACTATTGCGGTCTGCGCAAGGGCGACAAGGACTTCGAGGGCTATGTAAGCAATGGCGACATCAACCGCAACGGCTTGATTGATGCCTACGACATCTCGGTGGTTGCCACCCAGTTGAAGAGCGGTGTAAGCAGCAAGCAGGTGGCTCCTGTTGCAGGCAGCATCTCGCTCGTAGCCGACAAGAAGGCATACCAGGCAGGCGACGTCATCACCCTCACCGTGAAGGGCAAGGATCTCGTATCTCTCAATGCCCTGAGCTTTGCCTTGCCATACAATGCCACCGACTTCGAGTTCATCGGCATCGACGTCAAGGATATGGGCAAGATGGAGAACATCTCCAAGGACCGCCTCCACTCTGACGGCAGCAAGCTGATCTACCCTACCTTCGTCAACATCGGTGAACAGCCTGCGGTAGAAGGCACCCACGACCTCTTCACCATCAAGTTGAAGACCAGGAAGGCATGCAAGCCATCATTCAAGTTCAGCAACCTGATGATGGTAGATAAGTTCTTGCGAGTAAAGAGCGAGAAATAAAAAAGTATAGTATATCATAAAGAAAAACCGTCTGTGGACATCCGATTTGCCCACAGGCGGTTTTCTTTTTCAAAACAACCCCGATGACAACCCTTGCTGCAACCCTCTACCTATTGCAAAAACCGGAAAAATGTTGTATCTTTGCATCAGAAATAATAAGAAAGAAAAACACAAAAGTATAAACAATTTTAATTGACATCACTATGGAATACAATGAACAGGAAAACGAGAAGATGCAGAAGATGCTACTCTCACCCCACTTCGCCCTCGGGGAATTCATCAAATCGGGCACTGCCATGAAAAATGGCGTTGATAATACACCACATGACATCATCGTGGTTGTAAGACTCACCACGCTATGTGAGAAGATCCTGGAGCCTCTTCGCCGACAGTTCGGTGCTATCCGCATCACCAGCGGTTACAGGTGTCACCTGCTTAATATGCAGGTGGGAGGAGCTATCGGAAGTCAGCACGAACTGGGCGAGGCTGCAGACATCTTCGTCACCAACAGCGAGGTGCTGCTGAAGTACATGGAATTCATCCGGAAGAACTGCGACTTCGACCAGATGATTCTTGAACCGCGCGGACAACCACAGAAACGCTGGCTGCACGTAAGCTATACCATGCGACGCCCCAACCGGCATCAGACTCTGAAATAACCAAACATTTCAAATCATCCAATACTATGAAAAAAGACACCATCAAGACCATCATCAAAATCGCACTGGCTGTACTCACTGCTATCGCAACCTCACTGGGGTTTGCCAATACCGTGAACTAAGCTGGTGAAGAAATTGGGAAACAGCCCAGGGCTGTTAAAAAAGACAAGCCCTGGGCTGAATTAAAAAGAAAAACACATTTTATTTTTTAACCTTTAAAATTTTTAATACTATGAGCGTAAAGTACAGAAAAGTAGTTAACAACCGCAAGAACTCCAAGACCAAGGGTAAGGTCTATGGACGAGCAGTAGTAGACGGTGTTATTGACACCAAGGAGATTGCTAGAAAGATCAACAAGCGATGCACCCTGACCGAGCCAGACATCATCGCAGTGATCAATGCCCTGGAAACCGAGATCGGCTACGGCCTCTCCGACGGCAAGCGAGTGGTGCTCGACGGCTTCGGTTCCTTCAAGGTGGGTCTCACCACCACCCCAGCCGACAGTGCCAAGAAGTTTACCAGTGCCAACATCAAAGGCATGCACGTCATCTTCCTGCCTGCCACCGAGATGGAACAGGGCAAGCGCGTGAAGAACATGCTGAAAGGCGTGAAGGCTGAGGAGATGACCGAATACACGGGCATCGAGTCGGGAGAAAACACCGGCGATGCGGGCAACACCGATTCCGGCAAGACTGATTCAGGCGATAACTCTGGCAACACCTCAGGCGGAACCAACGACGGGAACGGCGGCCAGATGGGACTCTAGCGGGAGTCCACTCAGCAAAGGTTCTCATTCTGAAAAGGTCCTCATTCTGAAAAGGTCCTCATTCTGAAAAGAGGGCTTCACTCTGCAAAGGGCAAAGGCTTTGATTACAAGAAGCTTTTGCCCTTCTTATCTTTCAGCTTTCCACCAATGCCCCTTGGTTCAGATCGCTTCTTTTTATTCAAAAAACGAACAGATATATTCATTTTCACTGTTAACTTGTTAAATAAAATGAAAAATATTTGGCATTATCAAGTTTTCATCGTATCTTTGCCAACGGATTTATATATCAGTTATTGACAATAAAAGTTCTTATAGAATGAAAATAAAGGTTTTATCTCAATTTATAATTGCATCTTTTACGGCTGCCAGCATCCTCTCGCTGACATCATGCTTCAAGGATGAGCCCCTCAATGCCGAATGCGACATCGAACAGGCTTATATCGCTACCAACGGAGAATGGGAAAACTTTTTCCTCAATGCCACAGATACACTCAAGAACGTGATGTCAACAGACCAGGAAATCAGCTTCCTCGTGAAACGTGGCACCGACCTCAGCCACTTCGCTCCGAAGTTCAACCTCACTCCAGGCGCTACCCTATCGCCGGTCAACGGTTCGGAACAGGATTTCACCAACGGCCCCATCATCTATACCGTTACATCGGAAGATGGCAACTGGAAACGCCAGTATAAGGTGAGCTTCACCTTCCCTCCCGTTATCTACGAAGAGATGAAGTACGACTTTGAAAACTTCTTCCTCAACGAAAACAAGCCTATACACAGATATTATGTATGGAGCGACAAGAACGATGATGGTACGCTGGCCAACAACTGGGCCACCGGAAACCCGGGCTTCAACATGAGCAAGGGTTCGGCAAAACCGTATGAATACCCTACCGTACCCGTGAAAGAAGGCTACGACGGAGCCTGCGTGAAACTCACCACCAGCGACACCGGAAGCTTCGGTTCGGCGGCCAAGATGCCTATTGCTGCGGGCAACCTCTTTATAGGTAAGTTCGATGCCACACAGGCACTGAAGGATGCCATGAAGGCAACCCAGTTTGGCGTGCCGGTAAGTTTCAAGCCTACCAGATTCAGCGGCTACTACAAATACAAGCGTGGCGATGTGTTCACCAACCGCCAGAAGAAGGTGGTGGAAGGCAAGAAAGACTACGGCACCATCTATGCCGTGTTCTACGACAACCACGACGAGGAGGGCAACAGCGTCGTGCTCTATGGCGACAACGTGCAGACCAGTCCACAGGTAGTGGCAATCGCCATCTTGCCTGATATCGACGACACACCAGAGTGGACCCACTTCGACATCGACTTCATCTACAAGAAGGAGGTGGATGTGCAGAAGTTGAAGAATATGGGCTACAGCATGGCCATCGTCAGTTCTTCGAGCGTAGAAGGCGCCTCGTTCATGGGAGCCATCGGAAGCACCCTGTGGGTTGACAAATTCCGCATCACCTGCGAAAAAGAATAAGAAGTTTTACAAAAAAAGAAGACAAGACAATGAAAAAGTCATTCATTATATCAGCCGCTGCCCTATCCCTCTTTGCCCTTCAGGCACGGGGAGAGAAGTTGGGAGAACTGCTCCACCACTTCACCTACCAGGCGCGCATCGGCTACAACCTGGGTGGCACTGCCCCTATCGGCATGCCAGCCACCATCCGCACCCTTCACAGCTATACGCTGCAGCCTAACCTGCTGCTCGGCATCGATGCCCACTATCCCCTGGATAACAAGTGGGGCCTGATGTTCGGTCTCCACTTCGAGGGCAAGGGCATGAAGATTGATGCGGGTGTGAAGAACTACCACATGACCATGGTGAAAGGTGGTGAGCAGCTGGAGGGCATGTTCACGGGCAACGTGATAACTAAGGTTGACCAAAGCCTTGCAACTATCCCAGTACAAGCCACTTACGACGTCACCGAGAAGCTTCGCCTGAAGCTGGGTCCTTACTTCTCTTATGTCACCGCACATAAGTTTGAGGGCAATGCCTACGACGGTTATCTGCGCCAGGGCGACCCTACGGGACCTAAGGTTGAGCTGGGCCATGAGGATGGAGAGCGTGGCGAATACGACTTCTCGAGCGATATGCGCAACTGGCAGTTTGGTATTGATGTGGGTGCCGACTGGTATTTCTCGAAGCGCTGGGGTGCCTACGTGGGCCTTACCTGGGGCTTATCAGAGGTATTCAAGAAAGACTTCCACGTGATAGAGCAATCGATGTATCCTATCTATGGTACCATCGGATTGAGCTATCAGCTGAAATAGGAAATCTGCTCCAGAATATCTTATATATAATAATGTATAGGAGAGAAAAATCAATTATATCATAATAAAAGAAAGGAAAACTTATGAAGAAAATTTTTACTTTAGTAGCAGCAGCACTCTGCTCTATGTCGATGATGGCAAAGGAATACACCTGCCCTCTCGTGGTTAACTTGATGGGAACGGACATGCCTGTGGGCGACATCAAGGTGAGCGTGGATGAGCAGAAAGACGGCAAATACACCATGAGCCTGCTCAACTTCAAGATGAACGAATTCATGCAGATTGGTAACATCGTTATCAAGGATGTAGAGGCTACCAAGTGTGGCAACGTGGTCATGCTCAATGCAGCAAAGGATATCCAGATAACCAAGGGTGACGATGAGAACGTAGAATGGATGGGACCAGGTCTCGGCAACGTGAACATCCTCCTGAAGGGTGAACTGAAGGGCGATAATTTCAACGCCTGCCTCAATATTCCATTGGCTGGCAACATGATTGTTGGCGTAAAGCTCGGCAAGAATTGCAACGAAATGGGTCAGTTGCCAAACGCCGGTTTCGAGAATTTCCACGAGGCATCCTATAGCAGTGCCAAGAGCAAGGAGCCTAATGGATGGCACTCTTTCATGAGCTCTACGGGCAGCATGGCAGGCATGGTTTCAGCAGCTGTACATACCTATGCATCTTCTGAGGTGCGCGAGAACGCAGCAGAAGACAACAAGCAGTGTGTAAAGATTGTTTCTACTCCAGTGAAGGTGGATTCATGGGTTGCAGCTTCTGCCAACGGTACCATCACCACCGGTCGTCTGAAGGCAGGCAGCATGACTGCATCAAGCAAGGACAACTGCTCATTCCTGGATTTCAGCTCAACAGGTGTGGATGCCAACGGCGATCCATTCTATGCAGTGCTCAACAACAAGCCAGATGCCATGAAGGTTTGGGTGAAGTTCAAGGCTGGCGACGGCAACAAGAATCCTAAGGCTACCATCAGCGCCCTCTTGACCAACGGCGAGTATGCTCAGGACCCAGAGGACAAGAAGCATGCAGCCAACATCATCGGTCGTGCCAACAACTCTTCTATCGAGAGCAAGGACGAGTGGCAGGAGATTACCATCCCATTCACCTACGATAATAAGAATGAGATGCCTAAGGCTGCCCTGGTTACCATGTCAACCTGCGCTGTGCCAAGCGGCGGCAGCAAGAGCGAGACCAACCCAGACGTATTGTATGTGGACGATGTAGAGATGGTTTACAATGCTGACGTGAAGAAGGTTACCATGGACGGTAAGGACATCACAAACGAGTTTGATGAAGCCGGAGAATTGGAGATAGAAGGCTATAGTAAGGATTTGGATATCAACAACTTCCAGTTGGAAGCCATCGGAGCAGGTGCCTATGTTACGAAGAAGATTACCGGCGACGGTTTTGATACTTACGTAAGCTTCACCGTTACATCCAACGACTTGAAGAATTGCGTAACCCGCACCATCACCCTCAAGGATTACACCACTGGCATCAAGAACGTTGAGACCCTCACCCTGCCAAACGGTGTGAAGGCTATCTACAACACGGCTGGTCAGCAGGTTACAGACATGCAGAGTGGTCAGGTTTACATCGTGAAGTACACCAATGGTGAAACCAAGAAGATGATTAAGAAATAATAGTTTTTTTAAACAGCAATAAAAAGACATGCGCCCCACCCCCGGGACGCATGTTTTTTTATATATGCAAGATGAAATATGCAAGAATGGGATATACAAGAATGGGATATGCAAGAATGAAAGTTGGAGAAAAAAATACAATACAGGAAGAGGAGAAAACAAAAATCCCCAGCCATCAAATGAATGATAGCTGGGGACTGAATCTTTTAAAATCTAGAGGCTAAACTCCCTATGTGTTATCACTAACACGATAAAAAACTTAGCGCTGGATTTACTTCACCTTTGCAACGATAGCCTTGAAAGCCTCTGGGTTGTTAACAGCGAGGTCAGCGAGAACCT
>ERZ1023633.558-NODE-558-length-14906-cov-33.023567_pt1 | contig 14906 bp, 14 predicted proteins | sample MGYA00380333_ERZ1023633 | MGnify/ENA primary metagenome ERZ1023633 (study PRJEB33179, sample SAMN07448972) | human gut metagenome | biome: Human-gut; feature: Human associated habitat; material: Faeces | host: Homo sapiens | place: India: Bhopal | collected...
GATACTCTCGTTGCAAGCAACGGTCTTATACACATCAAGTCTCACAGTAAAGAAAGTTAGCACCAAGCATACCACAACTATGCTATTTTTCATCTGCCACACTCATATTCCTGGCAGAATCTTTCTTTTTCTCATAAATTGTGAGTACTTTTGCAGAAGATTTACAAGTGGGATCCTCAATTACAAGCAAGACGAATCTACAAACATAAATAAAAAAGTATGACCCTTCTCCAACAAATCATCATGGTTTCTGCAGGTGTAGCCGCCACCATGATTACCCGTTTTATCCCCTTCATCGCCTTCCGGCCGGGGAAACCTACACCTAAGTACATTCTGTATTTAGGAAAGGTACTGCCAGCCTCGGTCTTTGCCCTATTGGTGGTTTGCTGCCTTCGCCACATCCATTCCTTCTCTGCAGATTCCTTGGCGCAGGTGGCAGCCGTAGCCTTCACCATTCTCATCCACGTATGGAAAAGGAATATGATGTGGTCAATAGCAGCAGGCACCCTCTGCTACATGCTCCTCATCAGAATCTGATTACACGCATTTCTCCATCAACACAAAAGTGATGAAACCCAGGAGAAGGGCATAGGTGGCTTGCTTCTGAAAACCATGGGCATGGGTTTCGGGAATCATCTCATCGCTCGTTACATAAAGCATGGCACCACCGGCAAAGCCCAGCATCACGGGGAGGAAGGTGGAAGAGGCTGAGCCCAAACCGAAACCCAACAGAATGCCTACCACTTCGAGCAGGGCGATGAAAATGGAGATGAAGAAGGTACGGGCTGCAGAAACACCAGCCATCATCAAAGGAGCGATAATCACCATTCCCTCGGGGATGTTCTGCAGGGCGATGCCGAAGGAAACGCCCCACTCCGTTGCGCCTTCTGCAGAGCAGACGCTCACACCTGCTGCCATGCCCTCGGGCAGTTTGTGCAGGGCGATCGCCATCACGAAAAGCATCACATGACTGAGCCTGGCATTGTTGCGATGCTCCTCGGGATCGAGTCCCGTGATATGATGAAGATGGGGAGTCACCAGGTCTAGCACGTTCAGGAACAGGGCGCCTGCCATCACGCCGATTACTACCAGCCACCAAAGACCGGTCTGTTCAAAGGCTGGCACTATCAGTCCCAACGTGGAAGCAGCCAGCATGATTCCGGCACAATATCCCAATACGGCATCATTCCATTTATGGGGCAACTCCTTGACGAAGAAGCCCAGAATGGCACCGATAATGGTGGCACCACAAAGTCCGGCAGCACTAATCAATACGTTTGTCATAATCAATAAAATATATCGAAGTTATCCAGTTAAATACATGAAGATGCAGATACATCATAGAAGATAAAAAAGCATGGACAACCCTCACGGTCATCCATGCCCATCTATTTCGTATCTGATCTATTCTATATTATGTGTATAGTCATGGTGAAATTGGTGTTTTCCAATTTCATATCATCATTTCTATTTCAACTTCTTATAACCGTAAGATGCGTTATTACCCAACTGCTCTTCGATGCGGATAAGCTGGTTGTACTTGGCCATACGGTCGGTACGGCTCATAGAACCTGTCTTGATCTGACCGGAGTTAGTTGCTACGGCAATATCGGCAATCGTAGTATCCTCGGTTTCACCAGAACGATGGGAAGTAACGGTGGTGTAACCATGACGATGAGCCATCTCGATAGCATCCAGAGTCTCGGTAAGAGAACCAATCTGGTTCACCTTGATGAGGATAGAGTTGGCTGCACCCATCTTGATACCCTTCTCCAGGAACTTCACGTTGGTAACAAAGAGGTCGTCACCTACCAACTGGCAACGGTCGCCGATGGCAGCGGTCAACTTCACCCAGTTGTCCCAATCATTCTCATCAAGACCATCCTCAATAGAATCGATAGGATATTTGGTAATCAGCTCTTCCAGGAACTTGATCTGCTCAGCAGCAGTCAGTTTCTTTCCATTAGGATCCTTCTTCTTGCCATCCTTCAACTGGCGGTAATCGTAGAACCACTCACCATTCTCCTGAACGGCAAACTCGCTGGCAGCACAGTCCATGGCAATCTTCACGTCCTTACCTGGCTCATAACCGGCATCCTTGATAGCCTGGCAGATACTGTCGAGCGCATCCTCTATACCATCGAGTGCAGGAGCAAAACCGCCCTCATCACCAACGGCAGTAGAAAGGCCGCGGCTCTTCAGGAGCTTAGCCAAGGCATGGAACACCTCAGCACCCATACGGATAGCCTCCTTCTCGGAAGGAGCACCCACAGGACGGATCATGAACTCCTGGAAGGCGATAGGCGCATCAGAGTGAGCACCACCATTGATGATGTTCATCATAGGAACAGGAAGGGTGTAAGTATTGCAACCGCCGATGTAGCGATACAATGGGATGTGGAGATACTCAGCAGCAGCATGAGCCACAGCCAGAGAAACACCGAGGATGGCATTGGCACCCAGGTTTGACTTGGTCTTGGTACCGTCGAGTTCCAACATCTTATAATCGATGGCACGCTGCTCCAAGGCAGAGAAGCCAACCAAAGCAGGAGCAATTACCTGATTCACATTCTCCACAGCCTTCAAGACGCCCTTGCCGCCATAGCGGTTCTTGTCGCCATCACGAAGTTCCAAAGCCTCGTTCTCGCCAGTAGATGCACCAGAAGGAACCGATGCACGACCTACGACACCTGACTTCAATGAAACTTCAACCTCTACTGTAGGATTGCCACGAGAATCCAAGATTTCTCTTGCATGAACATTTTCGATAATCATAATACTATAATACTTTTAATTACGTTAAACATTTTTTCCGAGTGCAAATTTAGATATTATCTGATAAACCACCAAATTTCGGGCATCATCAAAACTAGGTATTTGCCAAGAAATACCTACTTATAAGTATGCAGTAAATCACCATTTATCACTTCCCCATCATTTTCCCGATAATCTCCTCGAAATCTTCCTTCTGCATGGCGCCCATCTGTATAGTGGGATTGCCCTTCATCGGGATGAAGAGGAAGGTTGGGATACTGCGGATGCCGAAGACGGAAGCCAGTTCGGGTTCCTGATCAATATCCACCTTATAGAAATCTATCTTACCGGCATATTTCCCGGCAAGAGATTCTACCATGGGAGCCATCATCTTGCAAGGACCACACCAGGTGGCATAGAAATCGATAATGGCAGGACGGGAGCCTGCAAACACCCACTCTTCGGGATGAGACTCGTAATCCATAATCTTCTTCCTGAAATCGGAAGCTGTAAGCACCTGTACCTTTCCAACAGAAGCAGACTGATTACTACTGCCAGCTACTGACTGATCTGCCTTCTCAGCCTTACTCTCAGACTCAACACGAGAAGGCAGCCCCTTTGAGATGCCTTCCTGTTTCTTGTTGTTTTGCGAACATCCCATAACGGCTAAAGCCATCATGGCATATAGACAAACGTTTTTCTTCATTTTTTTTAATTAATAAGCCAAATCGATAGCAACAGGATATACGCGGCATGGGTCGAAGTATTCCGCACAACTGTTCACCATTGCCTGCAAATCAGCTTTGGCAATACCGTGGAATACCTGCTTGCCATTTACCATGATGGTTACAGGCTCATTGAGGTTAACCAACTGGTCGTTGAGATAAACTCTCAGCCTTCCACCTGTAGCTACGGAATAGCTGCGGTTGAACTTCAGATCAATGCCCCACTGCTTATCCTTCAAGATAGTGGTATAATCCACATTGCTCACCTTGATGGAAACCACGTTCTTGTCGATATCCATCTCATAGTAAGTTCTCTGCTCTGATGGACGAGCCAGCACCTGCAGGTTGTAGAAACCGGAACGATGTCTTCCATCCATCTCGAAATCCTCCCAAAGTACAGTCTTAGGATATGGATTGCGAACAAACTGCTTGAGCCAAGGAGTAGTCAGACCATAGGTGATGTGATGCTGCATACCCGGCAAAAGCTGGATGCGATGACGGAAGATTGGAGTCTTATCCACTGACAGCGGGCGAGCCAACTGCGCAGAATCGAAAGCCACCTGAGTGTACCAGGTAAGATCGTTGCGATAGAAACCGGTATCATCAGCACCCGTGAGGAACGAGAAACCGATGTTGGCACAGTTTTCAACAGGCGCATTTTTCAGCGGTTCGCCACCTGCCATCGGACCCGCTGCAGCCCAATAGTCGGCATAGAAGGAAGCGAGACGCTGACTTCCATATCCACCTTCACTGATGCCGAACACATAGAGCCGGTTGGCATCCACCTCTCCATTCACCAGGTTCTGGCGAATCAGTTTTTCGAAAGCATACTGCTTAGACAGATGCCACCAGCGATAGTATTCACCCTCGTTTGGAATCTGAGGGATGAAATAGATGGAAGGAGAATCCTGGAAGCTCAGACCGAGCTTGATGCCATTAGACCACTCCCTGTCCTTAGGACCCGAGCCGTGGATATACAGGAAGAGCGGGAACTTTCCGTCGGCAGCCACGCCCTTCTTGCCATAATAATAAGGCATCACGGCATTTGGCTCCAAGCATTTAGGCAGGTTCCACGAGCTGTTCTTAGCCAGTTTCAAGTCTTCCGGCTGGATGAGTTTCTCCTCCTGCAAATTCTTGTTGGCATCGCACCACGCACTCCACACCATCTTCTGATAGCTGGCTATGTCCTTGCCGTCTATCGCTTGCTGCAACTTGGTTTCAAGCGGAGCGTTCTGGGCAAATTCGGTCTTGCCCTCCTTCTCCAAAGCTTTCTGCTGCGCTTTCAGCGACTGCAGAAAGTAAGTATTCACCTTCTTCTGCAAGCCCGGCGACTGCGCCATTGTCTGGGTTGTGTAGGTTAGTGATGCAACAGTCATCACCATGCAAATCATTTTTTTCATTTCGTACATTGATATATAAATTACTAGATTTTTACTAGTCTTTCAAGGAATAGGTAACCGTGGTCACCACCCTTACCTTTTTTATATAAGGAGTGTTGGAATCTCTATCCTCTATCGAGAACTGTCCCTGGTCGGCATTCATGATTTTGTCAATCTTACTCTTGCTGTTTTCGGCAAACTGTGCAGCAGTCTTCTCTGCATTCTCTATTGCCTCCTGCATCATCTTAGGTTTCATCTGTCGGAAAGCAACATATTCATACTTCACCGGATTCTCGTAGCCACCATCCACGATAGCGACGCCCTTCTGGAGGAGGTCACCCTGACGGGCGATGATGCTGCGAACCAGTTTCACGTTATGCGAAGTAACGGTGATAATCGACGTGATGTTATAACGATAGCCCTGGCGGTTTTCGCCATATCGCTCAGCATTGAGGTCGATGACCACAGGTGCATTGACATTGATTTCGCTCGCCTTCACGCCATTTGCCAGCAGGAAGTTTCTGATGGTTCTCGTGGTGGCGTTGATTTTTTGATAGAGTTCAGGCAGATCGTTGCCTATTTCCTTGGAAACGATAGGCCATGTCACCTTATCCGCCTCCACCTCCTTTTCGGCAAGTCCCTTTACTACCACCTTTCGCTCTTTGCTAATCACACTTTCAAGTCCCGACTTGATACAAAATCCAAGCATGATAATGCCTATGGCTAAAATCACGGCTTGCTTGATACCTGTATTTACATTCATAATAAGCCCTCCATTTATTAAGTTAAAAACGCTTACGAGGGCAAAGATAAGCAAAAAGATGATAGAAGCCATCTTTTTTAATCTTTTTTATGTTCTAATCTCAACCAAGCAAGAAAGATATGTTAAATCTTCTATACAAACGATACAACCTATTGATTTTTTCACTAACTTTATACCGTTAAAATGATGTAGAACCTTTAAAACCATAACATCATGAAAATAGGTGTTCCAAAAGAAATTAAGAATAATGAGAACCGTGTGGGAATGACTCCTGCTGGAGTTGCCGAATTTATTCGACATGGTCACGAAGTGATGGTTCAGCATACTGCTGGCGAGAACAGTGGATTTGCAGACGAAGAGTATATGAAGGTAGGAGCTAAGATTCTACCCGACATCCAGAGCGTATATCGTGAGGCTGAAATGATAGTCAAGGTAAAGGAACCTATTGCCGAGGAATATCCACTCATCCATCAGGACCAACTCGTGTTTACTTACTTCCATTTCGCTTGCGACAAGGAGCTAACAGATGCTATGATCAAAAGCGGTGCTGTCTGTCTGGCTTATGAGACGGTGGAGACAGACAACCATCATTTGCCGCTGCTGATTCCGATGAGTGAGGTGGCAGGCAGAATGGCAATTATCAACGGGGCCTACTATCTGCAGAAGACCAAGGGAGGAAAGGGTAAACTGATGAGCGGTGTACCAGGTGTAAACCGTGCCAAAGTCCTGGTTCTTGGCGGTGGAACAGTAGGAGAAGCTGCAGCAAGAATGGCTGCCGGATTGGGAGCTGACGTATGGATTACAGACATCAGTCTGCCTCGTCTTCGCCAATTGGAAATGGAATTGCCTATCAATGTGCACACCCTCTATTCCAATGAGCACAATATCCGAAAAGAACTTTCAGATGTAGACATCGTGGTGGGCAGCGTACTCGTTCCGGGAGACAAGGCTCCACACCTCATCACAAAGGATATGTTGAAGCTGATGGAACCGGGCACCGTATTGGTGGATGTGGCAATCGACCAAGGCGGCTGCTTCGAGACCTCTCATCCAACGACCCATTCCGATCCAACATTCATGGTAGATGGCATCGTGCATTATGCCGTGGCTAACATTCCGGGAGCCGTTCCTCATACCTCAACCACAGCTCTGACCAATGCCACATTGAAATACGCCCTCGCTCTTGCCGACAAGGGATGGCGAAAGGCTTGCAAGGAAGACAAGGCTTTGTATCGAGGCCTGAACATCGTAAATGGCAAGATCGTATTCAAGGCAGTAGCCGATGTCTTCGGATTAGAATATGAAGAGATGGTATTATAGAAGATTGCATTATAAATTCATGAAACATAACTTTTAAGCCCTTCGATTCCGTTGGGTTTAAAAGTTATGATGTTTTTTGTGGGTCTTTCCAATGATAAAATATGCTAAAAGAGCTTACTTCATCAACAAAAGGATATTTTTTCTTTAGGTAACTCTTGGATATATAACAAAAAAGCCTTATCTTTGCATAAGATAGGCTGCACCTCAGCAAAATATTTCTAACCCAAAAACAATAAAATGGATTACAACATGATTGGGACCGCATGGTCTCTACTGCCTCCTGTCGTCGCTATCGGCTTGGCGCTGAAGACGAAAGAGGTCTATTCTTCTCTTTTTATCGGTATCATTCTGGGTGCCGTTCAATATTGCATTTCGATGGGAACAGGATTCGACGGATTCCTCGTTCACCTGACCAACCACACTGTAGGTGAAGGCGATGATGCCAAATCATACGGTTTGATACATTGCCTTTCCGACCCATGGAATGTAGGCATTCTGGTATTCCTGGTGGTATTGGGCAGCATCGTTTCACTGATGAACAAGGCTGGCGGTTCTGCGGCATTCGGCCGCTGGGCTTCCAAGCACGTAAAGTCGAAGATTGGCGTGCAGGTAGCCACCATTCTGCTCGGCATTCTGATATTCATCGATGATTATTTCAACTGCCTTACCGTGGGTTCGGTGATGCGTCCTATCGCAGTTCGCAATGGCGTAACCAAGGAGAAACTAGCCTATCTCATCGACTCCACCGCAGCACCGGTTTGCATCATCTCCCCAATCTCCAGTTGGGCAGCAGCCGTATCGGGCTTTGTATCGGGAGGCGAGAACGGATTGGCACTTTTCTGCAAGGCAATACCTTATAATTTCTACGCATTCTTCACCATCCTCTTTATGTTTGGCATCGTGATTTTGGGCTTCGACTTCAAGGCGATGAGCAAGTATGATGCAAGACTGAAGGAATGGTATGAACGCACCAACGGAGGAAAGCTCGACGAGGTGAGCGATACCAAGCTGCAGATCGTGGAGCATGGTGTGGGAGCGAAGCAGGAAGAATCATCCAAGAGCAAAGGCTCAGTGAGCGATCTTGTGATTCCAATCATTATGTTGATTATCTTCTGCATGGCAGGTATGGTATATTCGGGAGGTTTCTTTGATGCCAACAATGCCAACTATATGAATTTCGTAGATTCCTTTGCAGGCAGCAATGCCTCTATAGGTCTAGTGATTGGTTCATTGGCAGCCCTGATTCTAACTATCGTGATGTTTACAGTTCGCAAGACCTTGCCATTCGATGAAGCGATGAGTAGCCTGATCAAGGGATTCGAGGCGATGGTACCAGCCATTCTGATTCTTACCCTGGCATGGACCCTGAAGAGCATGACCGACTCCTTGGGTGCAGCAGAATATGTATCTAGCGTAGTGGCAAGCAGCGCTTCTGAACTCCAGATGCTTTTACCAGCCATCATCTTCCTGGTTGCCGCCTTCCTGGCTTTCGCTACAGGAACATCATGGGGAACCTTCGGAATCCTGATTCCAATCTGCATTGCCGTATTCCCAGGAGCAGACCCATTGCGCATCATCTCCATCTCTGCCTGTATGGCTGGAGCTGTCTGTGGCGACCATATCTCACCTATCAGCGATACCACCATCATGGCGAGTGCCGGAGCCGAGTGTAAGCATGTGCATCATGTTTCTTCACAGTTGCCTTATGCCTTGACTGTGGCTACCGTCAGCTTCCTTACATTCATCGTGGCAGGTTTCACCCATACACTGGGAATGGTAACCAGTGCCATCATTTCATGGATATTCGGTATGGCAATGCTTGCGTTTGCTTTATTTTATTTAAATAAACGCCAGAAAGGTAAATAGTTCTTAATTTATTTGTATATTTGAAATATTTTCAATATATTTGCATAAGAAAAGTTGCACTCGGCAATTCGAAAGCAAGCTTTCATGGCGCTCGTTTGCATTTTCTTTGCAAAAGAATTTAATAAAGAACATATTAAAAAGTAAACATTATGAAGGAATTGAAAGGTACAAAGACAGAGAAGAACCTCCAGGAGGCATTCGCTGGTGAGTCACAGGCTCGTAATAAATATACCTATTTTGCAAGCAAGGCAAAGAAGGACGGTTTTGTACAGATAGCTAATATCTTTGAGGAGACTGCTGCTAACGAGAAGGAGCACGCTAAGTTGTGGTTCAAGTACCTGGAGGGCGGTGCTATCCAGGATACAGAGAAGAACCTGGAAGCTGCTGCCAATGGTGAGCACGATGAGTGGACCGATATGTATCCACGCATGGCAAAGGAGGCTCACGAAGAAGGTTTCGAGGAGATTGCAGCTAAGTTTGAGATGGTTGCTGAAATCGAGAAGCACCACGAGGAGCGTTATCGCAAGCTCTTGAAGAACGTACAGGACAAGCTCGTCTTCTCTCGTGACGGCGACTGCATCTGGCAGTGTTCTAACTGCGGACATATCGTAGTAGGCAAGCAGGCTCCTGAGGTTTGCCCAGTCTGCAACCACCCACAGAGCTACTTCCAGATTGAGGCTCAGAACTACTAAGGTTCTATGGCATAACATAGAAGAATAAAAAGAGAGTGTGTCATAAGTCTAAATAATGCAGCCGAGGACGGGCTGAAAGCCCAAAAGCTCCTAGCCCAGGGCAGCGCCCTGGGTAATGTTGACAAAAAATAAAGTCGCCCTGAAAGGGCAAAAGCTTTGAAATTGAAAGCTTTTGCCCTTTCAGGGCGACTTTGTTGTATTTATTCTAAAACCCAGGGCGCTGCCCTGGGCTAGGAGCTTTTGCCCTTTCAGGGCGTATGGGATGTGACTTATGACACACCCTCTTTTCTTTTTTACCACTGGTTGATATCAGCTTTTGCCTCTATCTTTTTCTCGATGTTATCAGGAAGTTTGGAGAAAAAATCATAGCCGGTGATACGCTCCACCTCATCCACCGAATTGACAAAGTCCTTCTTCTGCAATCCGGTAGCTCTCTGGTTACGACAGATGAAACCGATGGCTTGAGGATTCTTGTCGGTGCGGAGGATAACCTTGAAGAAAGCATCAGGCACCTCCACCTTGTTCTTACCCAGTTTACGATGCTGCTTATTCAGGAATATCGGACCGCATACGATATATACCTTACCGTATTTCTTAGCCCAGGTACGGCATTGCTGTTCTATGCTATTCCAGATTCCCGCATTCAGAGCATGGGTCTGAGGACACATATTGGTCATCAGGAAGCACTCATCCATAGCCTTCTGGTTCCACTTGTTATCGCCAGCCGGACAGAGATGACCTCTATCATAACCGCTGTTGTAGTAATCAGCCTTCGTTCCCTTAGGTGATGGCATATCCATATCATCCTCAAAGTCGCCACGCTTCAACTTTCCTGAAGCATGAGCGCGGGTCAATGACCATGCCACCCAGTTAGGCTGACGGGTATCGTGATTATATGATACGGTATAGGCAAAACGCTTTCTGATGGTTTGCGATACCTTTTTCTTGGAAACGGGGATTTCTATCCCCGATGCATCCCCCTGTGCAACTGGCACCATAGAGGACGACAAGCCAAAAGCAGAGAATAGGGCTATGACACCAGCCAGCGCCCACCCTCTCATTCTTCTATTAATCAGAATCATCTTTATTCTATATTAAGAAATTATTATGTACTTATCCTATTCTGAAGGATTGATCTTTTCCAGCATGATTTCTATCAGTCTCGGAACCCCATAATCTTCTATCTCATTTTCCTTGATCCAGATGTAGTCATCCGGCAACTGAGGACAGGTTTCTGTTTCCAGGAGATAGAAATCAGCAAGAAGGATGCGATGAGTCAGGACGTGCTTGACATCCTTTGCCAGCAATATAGAATTCTTCACGAAAGGAGGCAGTTCCTTAACATCCGAAACATTATATGGCTCCCACAATCCTTGCCAGATATCGCCTTCACCACGCCGATGGATGGCAACCATCGGTTCGGATATTCCAATACCATTCGCTGCCGAAGATTTACACCTTATATATATATAGGAGAGATGGCGGGTCTTCACCTTCACGGTCTTGTTCTTGACGGGCAGTTCCTCTACCCTGCCGTAACGCAAAGCCTCGCAGGTTTCTGCAAGCGGACAGAGCAGACACTTCGGAGACTGGGGAGTGCATTGAATCGCACCGAAATCCATCATTCCCTGATTATAGGATGCCGCATCGGATGCAGGCAAGAGCGATTGCGCCAGAGCAGCAAACTCTTTTTTTCCCTGGGTTGAATTGATGGGAGTATCAATACCGAAGTATCGGGAAAGCACCCGATAGACATTGCCATCAACCACAGCTGCCGGAATATCGAAAGCGAAAGAGCCGATGGCAGCAGCGGTATAATCGCCTACTCCCTTCAGGGATTTGATGCCGTCAAGGGTGTTGGGGAAAGAACCGAGAGCCACAATCTGCTTGGCAGCAGCATGAAGATTGCGGGCACGGGAATAATACCCCAAACCCTGCCAGAGTTTCAAGACATCATCCTCGCTGGCAGCAGCCAGGTCTTCTACCTTGGGATAGGTTTGCATGAACCGTTCCCAATATTCCCAACCTTGGACTATGCGGGTTTGCTGAAGGATGATTTCACTCAGCCAGATGGCATAAGGATCCTTGGTTTCGCGCCAAGGCAAATCCCTGCCGTTTTCACGAAACCAACGGAGTATTTCTGTTGAAAAAAAAGAGTTATTGATCATTATTATGCTTTTGCCCTTTCAGGGCGTTACTTTCTTGCTTCGGTCCTTTTAGCGGATTGCAAATCCGCCGAAACTGTTCAAAGTAATTACTGTTCCGGATATTGCTCATAAATCTTCAGACCGAATTCGTTGGCAAGCGCATAGGCATGCTCCATGATATCGGCGAGAATATGCTCATAATTAACCCAAACCTTATCCTTGATGAAGAAATAGAATTCGATCGGAAGACCGCACTGGGTAGCCTCCATGTGGCGCACCATCAAGGTAAGTTCCGTATTCACCTCAGGACGCTGACGCAGATATTTCTCCATAAACTTACGATAAAGCTGAAGATTGGTTGGGGCAAGGGCTGCCGGATTCTTCAGATCCTCAATATCCTTTCCTTCCGCAATATCCTTTTCTATCGCCTTCTGGAGAGATTCCTTCAACTTAAAAGAATCCTCTACAGCAAAATGCTTGGCAAGCAGCTCCTGCTTCAAAGCCTCATCCACCAATCGGATGCTACGGAAATCGAAATAAACAATACGCTTCACTCTTCTTCCCCCACTCTTCTGCATGCCAATCCAGTTTTGGAACGACCCATTCACCAGGGTAGCTGGCGAAATAGTAACGATGGTATTATCGAAATTACGAACCTTTACGGTGGTGAGTGACATATCCTCTACAATACCATTGGCATCTACCGACTTCACGGTAATCCAATCGCCTTTATGAAGCATGTCATTACTGGTGAGTCGGACACCGGCAGCCAAACCGAGGATAGTATCCTTGAACACCAACATCAAGACGGCAGAGGTTGCACCCAAACCGGCAAACAAGGTCATAGGATTCTTACCTAGCAAAATGGCAACCACTACCACTCCTGCCACAAAGAGCATCAGCACTCGAAGTACACCACAGAAAGTATGGAAATACTGTTGAGCCGAAGAACGACGCTCATCTCCATTCTCCAGCCCCTTGAAAGAACCGATGAAAACCAAAACCGTGCGCACCGACATCACAACGATATAAATACCAGTGGCACGCTCCAGAATCTCCTTGAATATCGGATATTCAAGATAAATGAGAGGCATGAGCGACCAGATAACTACGGCGGGAACGATATGGCAGGCAGAAGTAAGCACCTTCTTGTTGAAAAGCACATCATCCCAAGACGCCTCCGTCTTCTCCGTTATCTTGGATATCAACGGAACCAAAATCTTACGACACAGGAAATCGCTCAGCATCGCCAGCAGAACAGCGATAACGGTAAGCAAAATATGACGAAGCATAGGCACATAATCACCAGTGATACCTGCCCATGTTATCATTTCATCAACAAATTTTCTAATTTCTTCCATAAACTATTAAGTCTTAACTAAATTACGGTTGACAGAGCAAGGTACAAACCTTATCTGCAAAATTACGGGCATTATTGCCATGCATGATACCATTATTAATAATGGAAAAGCAAAGCTCATGACCATTGGCAGCCTTGCAATATCCAGCTAGCGAAATGATACCCGTCAAAGTACCAGTCTTTGCCCTTACATTACCATGAGTAAAACTATTCTTCATTCGCCTCTTCAACGTGCCATCCACTCCCCCGATAGGCAGTGACTGCATCAGATGCTCCTTGATATTATCATTCTTATAAGCATAACGCAGCAACTTGACCTCCAGTTCTGCACTCAGATAATTATATAAGGACAACCCGGAACCATCAGCCAATTTATAACGGGATGGATCGAGTCCTATTTTCCTGATCAACTGCCGTTCCACATTTCTGGCACTCTTGGCACTGGCAGGCCGATTACCAGTAGAGGCAGCAATCTGATAGTACATACTCTCGGCATAGAGATTATCACTGTCTTTCATCATCTTATGCAGTACCTGATCCATTGTATGGAAACGGGTACAGATGGTAAAAGCATTAGCCGGACAAGGTTTGATGGTAGAATACATCCCTTCAAAGAGAATACCAACATCCTTTAACTTAGCCAGAAATCTATCCATAAAGATGTCTTTACGGGCAAATACCAAAGGCGACAACACCGGATTGTCATCATCCCAGCACCATCCTTCACCCAGCAAATCAGCATCCTTCATTGAACGGTCTGCATAAATACTGCCACGAATGGTGTCGATGCCCATTTCCTTCAAACCATTGGCAAAGGCTGCCATATCATCGCTGTTGAAACGAGGATCCATACCGCCGATGCAATATACATCACCCGTCAGAACCCCATTTTCTATGGTTCCCGTATACTTGAGGGATGTCTTAAACTGGTAAGAACCGCCCAATTTATCCAATGCAGTAATAGCAGTCAGGAGCTTCATTGTACTAGCCGGGCGCATCAGCTGTCGCTCATTTCTCTTGTAGATACAGGAATCGGCCTTCAGGTCCCATACCATCAATCCCACCTGCGATGTCTCGAACATCTTACTCTCCAGGAGTTTGTCCAGACCAACCTGAACCGAGACAGGCCAAGGCAACTTCTGGGTATCAGTAGCCAGGGAGTCAATCAAGGTAGAATCAGCCAATTCTGTCTCGTCCTGCGATTCTACCACCTCGTCATCATTCACATCTTGAGCCTGCATTGGCAATGCAACAACCATCGCCATCATCAGGCTCAACATCATATATTTAATCTTTTCCATCACAATTGAAATCTTCACTCTTCGTTCCTCATTCTTCACTTCTTTGTCGTTTCTTAATTTCTTTCTCAAAAGCCTCTTCATTATCAGGCTGAACGGCCACCATGTTCTTATGACCATATTCTATCACTACACACCTGTCCAGTCCCATAAAAGTCTTCACCGGATGCACATCTATGATGTCGCAGACCGGTACATTCTTGTTGGACGAGAACCTTCCTTCGTTGATGATCAGATACTCCATCTCATCATCCCGGTCGATAGGTTTTACCTTCTTAAAGGTATAAGTAGTATTCAGAATACGCTCTATCATGCCCACGATGACAATGGCCAGGAAGATGCCGATAATCGCCATCTTCACCCAAAAGAAATAGCCAGCCAAAAATGCAAAGACAGCCACACCCAAACGGGCTGTCATTGTAAAGCGTTTATGAAAAGTTCTATCTGCCATATCTTGTTAATATTTGTCATTTTGATAGTCTTAAAGACTATATTACCATAAATTTCGGTGCAAAATTACAAAAAATCCGTCTTTTATTACTCATTATTAAAGAGAAATTAGTACTTTTGCAAACAATTAAGCATTATTAGAATAAACTCAC
>ERZ1023633.559-NODE-559-length-14905-cov-20.101010_pt1 | contig 14905 bp, 13 predicted proteins | sample MGYA00380333_ERZ1023633 | MGnify/ENA primary metagenome ERZ1023633 (study PRJEB33179, sample SAMN07448972) | human gut metagenome | biome: Human-gut; feature: Human associated habitat; material: Faeces | host: Homo sapiens | place: India: Bhopal | collected...
CATCTATGACATGTGCATCTATATTTATAATATTCTTTTCCATCTATATATTTTTCATTTTTTGATTTCTCCTGTAATCATATTATTATATATTTATATGTAAAGGCAAAGGTAATAAAAAAAAGGAAAACGAGCAAAAAAAGATGATTTTTTTTCAGTTTTCCCTCTACTTTCCTTTTATAATTTCTTAATGACCCGAAATGACATTGACCCGAAATGACCCTTTCAAAACAAAATGACCGCCTCCTCATGGGGTAGAGGAGAGCGGCCATTCTTCAATTTCATCTTCTAGCCTACACAGCTAGTCATTTTTTCCTAGCCTACACAGCTAGTCATTTTCCCCTAGCCTACACAGCTAGTCACTCCGAGCGTGGTTGCGATTGCCGTCAAGATGCTGATGGCTATCTGCAACACCATCTTCCATGTGTCTTTCTTCATAGTCTTTCGAATTTAAAAGGTTAAACAATTTATGTTTCGCATTTAAGCCCCACACGCCCTGAAGGGCAAAAGCTTTAAAACTAGAGGCCCATCTGACCACCACCGCCTTCGGTGCCGGAACTCTCGCCGCCCTGACCGTCGCTGCCAGTGCCTCCGGTATTCTCACCACCAGTGCCTCCGCTGTTCTCGCTGCCACCGGTGTTAGAACCACCTCCGGTAGTAGAACCGCCACCGCTGGTTCCGTCACCACCTCCCTCCGGAGTGGTTGGGGCGTTGAGGTCAACGCTGGTCTTGCCCTCCTTGATAGCCTTGATCACGGCAGCCTGAGCACTTCGGCTTGCCACGAGGTTGAACTCGGCGTCGTCACGCAGGGTCTTGAACTGCTGACCAGGCTCCCACTGCACCTTCACGTCGGTGATGTTCTGTGCGGTGAACTTGTCGGCATCCTCGGCACCCTTCGAACTGAGCAGGACGGAGAAGTCACCCAGTTCGCCCAGACGAATTTTCTTGCCTTCGAGCAGCATCTCTCTCATGCAGTCTACTGCCATGTAGAGGATGGCGCTGATGTCGGCTCTGGAGTACACGCTGCCATGGGAGGTGATGTGCTTGGCAAACTTCTCGATGGTCATGATGTCGGTGTACTGTGATACGGCAAAGGCGTTCTGCTTCTCGGTCTTTACGAGGTCGAGGTCTTCCTTCTCAGGCTCCTTGCCCTCCTTCTTTGCCTGGTTGATGCGTGACTTTGCCTGGTTGATAGCCAGAAGGTTTGCGTTCACGCTACGCATTACGATGCTGTAATTAATCATAGTCGTTTGTGTTAAAAGGTTCATTTTTGCAACTCCCCGGATAGCCCCGTTTCTTGTCCTTTTCGGGGTCGTCATTGATGACCGGCGCCTGCCATCATTTATCCCCCGCCTCGGTCGTAAGAGATGCCCGTTATCAGGCACATAAGGCGTTTCCTTCGATTGCCGGTGCAAAGATACAACATTTTTGCCCCGATTGCAAGCTTTTACCCTCACTTTCTTTGCAGGAAATGATATAAGTAGCTGTAACACAAAGAGTTCTATTGAGATTTTATGCAAAGTTTCTTGCAGCAATGTTGTGAAGAGGCTGAATGACAGATGAAAAACCAGCAGAGCAACAAAAAGTGTCATTAAGGGTCAGTGTCATTAAGGGTCATTAAGAAAATCCGCTTCGGTCATTAAGAGCTATAGTAAATATAAATATATATTTATATTATTACTATAGATGACATTTTCTCTCCCGAAAACCTTAATGACCCTTAATGACATGACCCTTAATGACCCCAAAAAGGTAAAGGATTAAGAGGTTTTTTCTTACTGATAACCATCTAGTAAACCATTGATTATAAGCGTATTAGAAGGTTTTTCTTATATATTCTTGTCTTGTTTATCCTGCATTTTTTTACTCAGGATATTCTGAAATTCGTCCACTTTTTCCCATCTCTTTCTGTATATTCTTTTTACTTTTCCTACAGAAATGAGGGTAGAAAATGTGCATTTCTGTCCCATAACTGCATTTTTACCCTTCTTATTTTTGCCTTCAGAAGGAGTAAAAACTGCCCTCGAAGCCACTTTTTCTGCTCTCCTCATCACTTTCCCGTTAAATAACGTGATAAAATTAGGTGGTTTCGAAAAGTTTTATTAACTTTGCCTTCAATATCGAGCAAATGACATTGCTCCGTATGAATTAAAGACTTTAAAAGTAAGATAAGTATGGGTATAAAATTACATAACAGCTTGATTATCAGCCTTTTAGGGGGGGGTAATTCTGAAGAATCAGAATTAGCTTCAAGCCATGCTGCACTTATCAGAGGGCGACTATTATCGTATTTTTATGCGATGGTAGTCGCCCTTTTCGTGTTTTCATTTTTCTCTTGTTCCAGTGATGAAGAGACCGAAAAATCCACTTTTTTCGATTATAAAACTGCATTTACAGCCCATGAATGGGAGATTTCCAGTGCCGAACAGCACCTTGGATACTTACTTTTAGACGTAAAAGAGGCTCCTACCTACTGCCGATTTACCAGCGACAGCATCTATTTTTCGGAAAAGGAGATGGTTTACCATTTCGATGCGGACAGTAAAATCACCAAGAGCGGTTACGAAATCAGCCCTTGCGGTAGTTATCCTTACACGATCAAGGACGATGAAATCAAGATAGAAAATCAGATATTTACAATAACCAGCACTGACAGTTCCTACGTTCTCGACAACGCAGACTGGCGACTTGTGCTTATTAATAAATAAACAATCATGGCTAAGAAACAAGATACCATCAGCATTGGTTTTGAAGAGAAAATATGGAAGGCTGCCGACATTCTGAGAGGCAACATTGACGCCGCTCAGTATAAAGGAGTTGTACTTGAACTTATCTTTCTGAAATACATCAGCGACCGCTTCGACCAGAAATTCCAGGAGTTGCAGGGCGACGAATACGCCGACCCGGAAGATAAGGACGAATACACCGCCGAGAACATCTTCTTCGTGCCTGCTGAAGCCCGATGGAGCAAGATTAGTGCTTCTGCCCGCACACCGGAAATTGGCATTGTGATAGATGAAGCGTTGGTAGCGATAGAACGTGAAAACGAAAGATTGAAGGGTATTCTGACCAAGAACTTCGCTCGTCCGGAGCTTGACAAGCGCCGTCTGGGCGATGTTGTAGAGCTCTTTACGAATATTGAAATGCAAGATGCAAGCGAGGAAAATGACTTGTTGGGTAGAACTTATGAATACTGCCTTCAGAAGTTTGCTTCACTTGAAGGTAAAAATGCTGGCGAGTTCTATACGCCTTCCTGCATTGTCCGCACGCTGGTAGAGATTCTGGAACCTTACGAGGGTAGAGTCTTTGACCCTTGCTGCGGTTCGGGCGGTATGTTTGTGCAAAGCGCCAAGTTTATCAAGCGTCATCAGGGTAATCTTCGCAAGATTAGTATCTATGGACAGGAAAGCAATCCGGAGACATGGAAGATTGCGCACATGAACCTTGCCATCCATGGTTTGGAAGCGAATCTGGGTAGTGTATATGCTGACAGTTTCTTCGATGATCAGCACCCTACATTGAAGGCAGATTTTGTTCTTGCCAATCCTCCTTTTAATAAAAATGAATGGGGACAGAGTGCGCTTCAGGAAGACGTGCGCTGGCAGTATGGTTTGCCACCAGCTGGCAACGCTAACTTTGCGTGGATGCAGCACATGATTCACCATCTGGCACCTAACGGAAAGATTGGTTTGGTGCTGGCGAATGGTGCGCTTTCGAGTCAGAGTGGCGGCGAGGGACAGATTCGCCAAGCCATCATCGAAGCCGACCTGGTAGAGGGCATCGTGGCTTTGCCTTCGCAGTTGTTCTACAGTACGGGTATTCCTGTAAGTCTTTGGTTTATCAGTCGCAACAAGGCGCAGAAGGGCAAGACTGTGTTTATCGACGCCCGCAATCTGGGCACGATGGTAACCCGCAAGCTTCGTGAGCTGATGCCTGATACGGATATTAAGAAAATCTCTGACACCTTCCATGCTTTCCAGCAGGGAACCTTGGAGGATGAGAAGGGCTTCTGTGCCGTATGTACCACCGAGCAGATTGCTGCTCAGGACTTCATCCTGACTCCGGGAAGATACGTAGGAATCGCCGAAGACGAAGGCGACGGAGTGCCTTTCGAGGAGAAAATGACGAATCTTACCGGAGAGCTGAAGCAGCTGTTTGAGGAAAGCAAGAAGCAGGAAGAGGAGATCAGGTTGCAGTTGAAGAAAATTGGATGGGAGGTGTAAAGTATGGAGTGGAAAGAAGTTACTCTTGGAGATTTTATGCAATGCAATCCCAAAAGAGCGATTAAGAAGGGGCAGAAGGCACGAAAAATCACAATGGACTTGCTTATTCCTCATTCTAAGACAATTAGAAATTGGAATTATGAACCTTATAGTGGTGGAGCAAAATTTCAAAATGGTGATACTATAATGGCTCGTATTACACCATGTTTGGAAAATGGTAAACATGCATTTGTCTCTATCCTTGATAAAGGAGAAATTGCATATGGATCTACAGAATATTTTGTGTTTTGCGGAAAGGAAGAAGTAAGTGATAATGATTTCGTTTACTATCTAACAAAAACACCTTTATTCCGTGACACAGCAATAAAATCAATGGTAGGTTCTTCGGGAAGGCAAAGAGCTCAAATGGATGTCTTGGAGAATTTGAAGATGCTTGTTCCTAAAGACATTTCCGACCAGCGCCGCATTGCTTCTATCCTTTCTTCTCTCGACCGGAAGATAGAGTTGAACAACAAGATCAATGCTGATTTGGAGGAGATGGCGCAGGCTATTTTCAAGAATTGGTTCGTTGACTTTGAGCCTTTTAAGGATGGTAAGTTCGTGGATAGTGAATTGGGAATGATTCCGGAAGGATGGAGAGTAGGAACCATAGGAGACATTGTTGAGTTTCAAAATGGTTTTGCTTTTTCATCAAAGGATTTTTCTGAAAATGGTGAATATAAGATAATAACAATCAAATCTGTTCAAGATGGTTGTTTGGTAACAGAAGGTTCTTCAAAGGTAACAGAGTATCCAACGAAGATGCCTGCTTATTGTAAATTACAAAGTGGAGACATTTTACTTTCTCTGACAGGAAATGTTGGAAGATGTTGTCTTGTTACAGAAACCAATCTCTTATTGAACCAAAGAGTGGCTAAAATTAAAGCAAAGGAATGTTACGATAATTCATTTTCTTATGCTTTATTTCGGTTAAAGGAAACTAAAGAATTATTGATAAGCATATCTCGTGGAACTGCACAGGCTAATTTAAGCCCTGTAGAAGCATCGAAACTTCCTATGGTTATTCCTTCGGAAGATGCAAGGAAAAAATTTTCAATGATTTCTGGTTCTATAATGGATAAAATTACATCTATTCATATAGAGAATCGCACCCTCTCCACTCTCCGTGACACCCTTCTCCCTCGCTTAATGTCAGGCGAGATAGAAGTCCCGGAATAAGAAGAGCAACGAAAGAAAATAACGAGAAAGAAAATATAAAATATTAACATTATGGCAGACGACAAGAAATTCACCGAAGACGCATACGAGCAAACGCTCATTGCCCTGTTCCGCGACGAACTCGGCTATGCGTACGAATGTGGCTACGAGGTGGAGCGCGACTATAAGGAGCCCTTCTATCGTGCCGATTTGGTTGCCTCGATTCGACGGCTTAATCCAGAACTGCCAGCCGATGCATTGGATGAAGGAATCAAGCAAATCACCAACATCAGCATCGGTACTTTAGAACAGAACAACGAGCAGTTTACCCTCTGGATGCAAAACGGTCTGGAGGTGGGATTCCTGCAAGATGGCGAAGAACGAACAGCCCTGATGAGGCTCATCGACTTCGACCATCCCGAAAGAAATCTCTTCAAGGTGGTGAACCAGTGGCGGGTAGAAGAGTATAAGAACAAGCGCTGCGACATGGTGGTGATGGTCAACGGATTGCCCCTCGTGGTGGTGGAGCTGAAAAGCGCCATTTCCGAAGATGCAACCGTAGAAGATGCCTACAAGCAGATCAAGAACTATCAGCAGAGCGTTCCAAGCCTCTTCAGCTACAACGCCTTCAACGTAATCAGCGACATGAGCGAGACCCGTGCCGGAACCATCACCGCCAAGCTGGAACGCTACATGGAATGGAAGACCATAGACGGCTCATACGAGTCAACCCTCTTTGCCGACTACCGCACCTTCTTCCTCGGCATGTTCCAGCAGCAGCGACTGCTCGACATTCTGCAGAACTTCATCTGCTTCGACAAGAACCAGGGCAAATACGCCAAGATTCTAACCGCCTACCATCAGTACTACGCCGTTGGCAAAGCCCTGCAGCGCACCCGTACCGCAGTGGAAGGCAACGGAAAAATCGGCGTGTTCTGGCACACGCAGGGTTCGGGCAAGAGCCTCTCCATGGTGTTCTACGCCCACCAGCTGGTGCAACGGTTGCCCGAAGTAACCATCGTGGTGGTAACCGACCGCAAGGACCTCGACAACCAGCTCTTCGGTCAGTTCTGCCGCTGCCAGGACTTCCTTCGTCAGGAACCACAGAACGCCCAGAGCCGTGAAGACCTGGGCAATCTGCTCCGTAACCGAAAGAGTGGGGGAATCATCTTCACCACCATTCAGAAGTTTGAAGAAGGCGACTCGGCACTCTCTACCCGCCGCAACATCATCGTAATGACCGATGAGGCGCACCGCTCGCAATATGGCGAGGAGCACTGGGACAACAAGAGCCTGAGCATGAAGAAGGGATTCAGCCAGAAGATGAGAGAAGCCCTGCCAGGCGCCTCATTTATCGGCTTCACCGGAACGCCTATCAGCGACCGAGACAGAGACACGGAGGAAGTATTCGGCAACTACATCGACGTTTACGACATGAGTCAGGCGGTAGATGATGGAGCCACCCGTCCGGTCTATTACGAGAGCCGTGTGGTGAACCTGAACCTCGACGAAGACACGATGAACCTGCTGAACGATGAGTTCGACAACCTGGCCGATGAGGGAGCCACCGAGGAGCAGATCAGGCAGGCGAAGCAGGAGCATAGCCGGCTGGAAGTGCTCTTGGGTGAAGACGCCACCATCGACACACTGGTAAGGGACATCATCCAGCACTACGAGGAAAACCGTGCGCAGGAACTCACCGGCAAGGCAATGATCGTGGCGCTGACCCGAAGCATCGCCATCAAAATCTACCGCAAGATGCTGGAGCTTCGCCCCGAGTGGACGGAGAAGGTAAAGGTGGTGATGAGCGGTTCGAACCAGGACCCCGAAGACTGGCAGCCGATTATCGGCAACGAAGCCTACAAGAAGGAACTGGCAAGAAAATTCAAGGACAACGACGATGAGATGAAAATCGCCATCGTAAGAGATATGTGGCTCACGGGCTTCGATGTTCCGTCGCTCGCCACCATGTACGTATATAAGCCGATGAGCGGTCATAACCTGATGCAGGCAATAGCCCGTGTGAACCGAGTGTTCCCGGGCAAGGAAGGCGGACTGATAGTGGATTACGTAGGCATTGCGCAGGCGCTGAAGAGTGCCATGCAGCAGTACACCAACCGTGACCGCCGCCGCTTCGGAGACCCCGACATCGCCAAGACCGCCCTGGTGAAATGGAAGGAAGAGATGGAAATCTGCCGAGACCAGCTTCATGGTTTCGACTATTCCGGCTTCTTCGAACAGGACAACACGAAGCGGGCACTCGCCATTACGAGCGGAGCCAACTTCCTGAGTTCTCCAGCCATGGTTCAGCGCAAGAAGAATTTCATGGAGCACAGCAATCTGCTTCACAACGCCACCACGCTCTGCCGTTCGCTTCTGGATGAGCAGCAGAAGGCGGAGGTGTGCTACATGGATGCGCTGCGCGTGATGATGCTCAAACTCTCGCAGAAGGGCAAGATCAGCCGACATGAAATCAACGAGCGCATCGGCGACCTGCTCCGTCAGAGCGTGAAGACCGATGGAGTAATCAATCTCTTCGGCGACCGCCAGATAGAGTTCTCGCTCTTCGACGACGCCTTCATCCAGGAGGTGAAGAACATGAAGGAGCGCAACCTGGCTGTGGAACTGCTCACCAAACTGATGAAAGAAAAAATCAAGCAGCAGCAGAAGACCAACGTGGTTCAGAGCGACCTCTTCTCCGACATGCTCAGCCAGAGTCTCTCCAACTATCTGAAGGGCTTGCTCACCAACGAGGAAGTGATAGAGGAACTGTTGAAGATGGCTCAGCAGATGAAGCAGGCTGAGGATGAGGGCAACGATCTGGGACTTTCGCCCGAGGAGAAGGCATTCTATGATGCGCTCTCCACGCCGGAAGGAGTGCGACAGGCTTACTCAGACGAGGAGTTTGTGGCACTGACCCGGGAACTGACGGAAGTGTTGCACCGCAACCGCACCATCGACTGGAACCGGAAGGAATCGGCGAGGGCGAAGATGCGAGTGATGGTGAAGCGACTGCTCAAAAAGTATAAGTATCCGCCTGAGGGTGCAAAGAAGGCGCTGGAGACCGTGATGCGCCAATGCGACCACTGGGCGGATGATGAAGAAAATGTAGCATAAACCCTTTAAAATTTGAAATAAGAAACAGAAAGAAAAAAAGTAATCATAAAAAGATAGACGCTGATTATCTGGCACTTCTACAGTATTAAGAACCTGCAAATTCACAAATTCAGTAAGAAGACGGTGACAGCAAAGGCGTCCACTCCTCTACGGCGTGGGCAGTACTTGTTTGTACCTTACTGAAGGTTCTTGCAGGTACCTTAATACTGGTACTTACAGGGAACCCCACGCCGCTTATTAATAACAATTCAAACCTATAAAATCATGGACGACGAACAAGAAGTGCAATTAAACAAGCTAAAAGATCTAGTTGATCGCTTCAAAGTTTGCTTCCGCCTTTTAGGAAAAGAAGAAGACGAAAACAACAATGATGACATAATAGCTGCTTGGAAGCTAATCTTGCGCAATGATGTAAGAAAGATTTTCGATTTACTAAATTCACTAAAGATAGAAATAGCATGGTCTTTGTTGGATGATAAGAAAGAAAGATTCTTTAAAATTCAAAACGAATTAGTACCTATGCTTACCTCCTATAAGGGCTATGAAGGCGAAGAAATACGCAAAATAGTCAATGACATCATCCTTATGGTTGATGAGGGATTTCATGGCTTCAGACAATCCTTCATCAATGACACCTATTATGAGGACCTATTCTCCAAGGTACTGGACAAGTACCGTAAGGAGAATGAAGAGAGACTGGAACTGATCTATATGCAGGACAGTCAGGAAGAAGCACTCATCTATCCTGATGCCACCCAACTGAAGAACACGATTGTCGTAGAACGGGCTAATATTCTTTTCGGTTGCCGATTCGGACAGGTATTTCACAACAACGGCAGGAATATCAAATTGATTGTAGCTTACATTCTGGAACAGAAAGAACAGACCTACAACGACATTTATGATTTCCTCGATAAGTATCTTTCTTATCAAATTGCCAAGGAGCATTGCCAAATCAGAAGGGAGGACATCTTCAAGAACATCGTATTCAAGGAGAATGTGGATGTAGACAAGCTGATGCTTAAACTTAAAGACTTAATAGAAGACAATACCCTCAGCGCACAGAAACATTGGTTCATCGCCTATAAGGTTTTCTCCGGAAAGAATTGGTTGAAGAAGACAACTCAACGCCTTTTCATTGACCAAATCAATTCTGCTTTCAGCACCAAATTGAAATGTTCAAAGGAAGATTTTCATGCGATTGATGAATATTTTAAGAATAATGACTATACGGAATGGACGCTTGACGACAGTAAAGCACCACAATGCTGTGACGTGTATAAAGAGATTGCTGACAAGCTAGACTTAGAGTTTCAGGACGCCAAATATGCTAAGCCAGGGAAGGTCATCAATACACGAAAGATAGAAAAGTTAAGATAGTATCCCCCAAGGGTATCCCCTAAAATTTCAAAGTATATCCCCCACATCCCCCAAACGGATTCGTGAGGGATTTTTTTTGTCCTTTTGTTTGGAAATCATTGTACTTTTGCATCGTCGAAGAAACAAGAAAGCTCAGTAATTTTACAAGGAGATCTTGAAACAACTTCGTACATTTATTATATTATGAATACTCAGATTATGAGAGTGGTGCAGCAGGGCGAGGCTTTCGCTGTACAGAGTCAGAAGAGTGAGAACGGCCAGATGATGAAATGCAACATCATCCTCCAGGAGATGGGCGGCAAGTACGAGAACCAGTATGCTGCGGCAATGCTCGGCAATATTGCCCAGTGCAAGTTTGCTCCGGGAACATTGGTGGCGGTTACGCTCCGATTCACGACTCGTGAGTACAATGGGCAGGTTTACCAGGATATCCTCGTTACGGACATCGTGAAACTTGGCTAGTAACAAATCTTGAATTGAAATAGGTGGCGTGAGAATTGTCCCGGGATAATTTGCGCAAACTGAAACTTACGACACTTCTTTCGTTCAACCTAATTTTTAATTTAAGATTTTTATGAAAAAGACGGTTAATAAGCAGAATAATCAGATGAACGGCTGCCAGCACGTGCAGCTGGGTGGTGTGGCTTTCTATGACGAAGGCAAGTGTTTCATGTTTTCACCTGAAAACGAAGGGGTGAGAAACAAGGTGGAGGGGTTCCGCTCGCAGGGCATTGCCCAGCAGTTGACGGACGGTACTTTCGACTTCATGGCAAAACCAAGAATCCGCTCGCAGTCGGAACTGATCAGAAAGCTGGCTCACGGACGTGTGAGCAAGACCAAGGACGGAGCTATTCAGCTCACCCTGAAGGTGTTTTGCGATGAGAGAATCAATATCAGCAGCACTCTGGTAAAGGAGGCAGAAGAGGCTGCTGATGCGGTTGTGGATTATCAATTGAAACGATAGAGGATATAAATGTTCAACTTAAAACGATAAGTAGAAACAGATAGATGAGTTGTTATTTAATTAAGGTGGAGAATGGGCACAAGGTTGCCCGCTCCATCACCTCGGAAGAGGAGTACAAGCAGCTGCGTGGAAGCAACGAGCAGAAGGCGAATCTGCGACTTGCTCGTGCCGGAAACGATGCTGCGAAACGTAGACTGGTGCAGTTCAATTATTCCGGACATTATCCGCAAGGGGTGGTGAAGGGAATGAAACTGCCAAGCGGTGCTTTCGGGTTTGATATGGATGAGCCGGAGGCTTTTGCCAAGGCTGCCAAGGCGCTGCTGAAGGAACCGGAGAAGTTCGGGCTGCTTATGCTGGAGAGGAGCGCAAGACAGGGCGGTCATGCGGTGTTCAAGAGAGAAATGGGCAAGACCATCCTGGAGAACCAGGTACGCATCGCCACAATGCTGGAGTGCGAAATGGATACTTCGGCGCATGATATTAATCGTGTCTATTTTACTACTTCATCGGATGGAGAAGACCTGCTCTTCCTTTCTCCACGACTCTTTCAGGATGCTTATGACGAGGCGTCTGTGGCTGCTGAAGCCAAGGTTCTGGAGGAGAGAGAAAGGTTCGGACGGGAGGAGCTTCCGGAAGGAGCGCACAAGGCAAACAAGCATTACAAGCCTTGGCTGGAAGAAGTGGAGGAGAAGACTCTGAATCCTCTGATGAATCAAGCTAATCAGAACGATCTGAAGGTTCAAGGCTCTCAGAATCCTCAGAATTCTTCTAAGAATCAGGCTCAGCCTGCTTCTGCTTCTCCATCTCCATCAACCTCTTCTTCCTCCAGCTCTGCGGATTACCTCGGAATCCCTTATTCGGAAATCATCAGGAAGTGGTGGCAGATGTATAATGACGGCCATGAGCCTGTGCTTTCCAATCGAAATACGCTGACCTTCGAGCTTGCCGTGAACCTGCGCCACATCTGCGGTTTTGACGGCAATCTGATGGCCCAGATCATTCCCTGCTACGATGGTTTTTCTGAGCAGGAGAAGATGGCTTGCATCAAGTCGGCACTCGGCGAGAAACTGACGCAAATGCCTAAGCGACTGAAGGATGTGCTGTCTGCTCTGAGACAGGAAAAGCTGAAGCTGGCTACTCTGAAAGGCGTATCGCTCAAGGAGAACGAAGAACTGATCAATGCGCTGGACGAGGCGAATGCACAGGACGAACAGTTCTATTTCAACGCATTGCCTAAATTGCCGCAGGGGGTGCGTGACTCGGTAAATGCAGTAGGTCCGGCTCTAGCCCTGCCCGTGATTACCGCCATCTGTCCGGCAATCGGAATGCTGGCTACGGGCGTCAAGGTGGCCGTTCATGGCAAGATGAACTCTCTGAACCTCATCTCCTACATTGCCGGTGATTTTGCCTCTGGCAAGGGAAGCATCGACCCGGTGATTGACGCATGGACTTCGGAAGTGAAGGAAATGGACAAAATGTACCAGCAAAAGGAGGACGAATGGAGAGCCAAGAAGCGTGCGGCGAAGAACAAGAAGGAGCAGCCGGAAGAGCCGAAACTGCCCGTAAGATGTCTGACGTTGAACAATACCGTGGCGAATCTTGCCGAACGCCTGGCTAACACCGAGGGCAAGCACGCCTTCTCATTCACCCCGGAAGCTGACACCGTGGCGCAGAAGTGGAAATCGGCGATGAGCGACTTTTCCGTGATGTTAAGACAAGCGTACGACGGCACGAGTTACGAACGTGAGGCTAGAAGTGCAGATGCTGTGAATGTTCACATAGACAGACTGTTATGGAACGTGGTGATGTGTGGAACGCCCGATGCACTTTATAGAGTGGTGAACAACTATACGGATGGTTTCCAAAGCCGAATCGTAGTGGCTCGCACACCCGACAATACCTTCACTCCGCTTACGGATAATCTCTTTGTTCTTACCGAATCGCAGCGTGAACACATCCGGCAGATTGCCCACCTGCTGCCTTTGATAGAGGGCGAAGTATCGCTTCCAAAACTGGAGATAAAGGGCAGGGAGTGGCTGGAGCAGATACGATTGGAGACCATGAAGAATGATGACAAGGTGAAAGCCCGTCAGCGTTTCCGAATCTGTCCTACCACAATGCGAATGATGACTTGCATCATGCTCTGCAAGGTGGTAGAATCGCTGATTCAGAAGCATGGTTTTCAGGGCGCAGAGAAGCTGTTGAAGCAGGATCCGCAGTTATGGAAGGAAATGATCGTAAAGACGCAGACACCAACCATGCTTGCAGCTTTCAACATCCTGGCGGATTATCAGTTGGACAATGCACTCTACTTCTTCCGTAGTCGCATAGAGGATGCATTCTCATCCAAGAGTTATTGCGGTCAGTCGCTATACGACCGTTCACGACGTGGAAGAAACGACTCTATTTTCGAGCGGCTGGACGTTACTTTCACCTTTGAACAGGCCGAGCAACAGAGTGTTGCCGTAAAGGGTGCCAGTTCTACACGTGAATCGGTAAAACAAATGCTGAAGAACTGGAAGCGTCAGGGATTGATAAGCGTTTTGCCTGACAAACGCTATCAGAAAGCATCATCTACCATCTAATCGGTGTCATTAAGGGTCAAGGTCATTAAGGGTCATTAAGGTTTTTCAATCCAACTTAATCCTTAATGGCCATCCCTTAAACCAATTATTAATTATTAATTATCATGAACATCAATATATTCCGTCGCCGCTTCACTCCATGGAGTGTGGATGGCACAATGTTGATAGGTGGCAAGATTTTCTGCGACACCTTAGAGCGCCCTGGCCATTGTCTGCCAGCAGGCCGTTACAAGATTTCTCTCATTCCTGTAAGACAAATGAAGGAGGTGGAGAAAAAGAAGAAAAAGAATTATGAAAGAGGGAAATATGAAATCGTTATCAAGCCGGTTATTCAGTTCAGATTAGCTACTGTGCCTCGTTCTCCAGGTCACCGACCTCGCTTCGTGCCAGGCAATGGTCCGTTTCGCTTGCGATATAAGAGTATCATTCTGGGCAAGTCCCGTTATACGGGAATCGTAACTCAAACGGCAGAATGCTACGATTCTTTTTGCAGGCTATTGGAGAAGTACATGAAGCTCATGATGAACCGCCGCCGCCCTTGCCATATGAATCTGTATATCAGAGATTGGGGCGTTGACGAAATTCCACTGAAGTATTTGCTTATTTTCCAGTAGATTCCCCTCAATAAGGTATTTCTAAAATTCCAATCGATTCTTAAAAATCAAGATTATCATGCGTAAGATTAAGGAAATCATTATTCATTGTAGTGCGACCCGAGAAGGTCGCAACTACACCGTAGCCGACATCGACCGCTGGCACCGTGAGAGTGGCTTTTTCTGCATCGGTTATCATTTCGTGATTTATCGTGACGGCAGCATCCACGTGGGCAGATCAGTGGAGGAAGTTGGCGCCCACTGCAAGGGACACAACACCGTAAGCATCGGAGTATGCTACATCGGCGGTCTTTCCAAGGATGGCAAGCCGAAGGACACCCGAACCCCCGAGCAGAAGACGGCGCTGAAAGCGCTCATAGAACAGCTGAAGGAGGAATATCCCGAGGCGACAGTTCATGGCCACAATGAGTTCGCCGCCAAGGATTGCCCTTGCTTCAATGTGAAGGAGGAGTTTGGGGAGTAATGTATAAAACAAGGAGGGTGTGTCATAAGTCCATAATAAAGCTCGCAAATCCGCTAGGCGTTCTATTAGAAACGCAAGCCCGCTAGGCGTTTCGGCGGATTTGCAATCCGCCGTTTAAAAAGGTTCGACCTATTTCCTTGCGGATTTGCAATCCGCCTCAAGCGAGAATGCTGCATCACGATTTTGGCGATATGAAAAGCCTACGGCTGCGGATTTCAAATCCGCAGGAACGCCTAACGGACGAGTTTGCCGCAAAGGATTGTCCTTGCTTTGATGTGAAGGAGGAGTTTTGCGAGTAAAAATAAAAAGTAATAGGGAATGCGCTGCGTTCCCTATTTTCGTTTCTATTATTTTCCGATGCA
>ERZ1023633.563-NODE-563-length-14846-cov-7.707728_pt1 | contig 14846 bp, 7 predicted proteins | sample MGYA00380333_ERZ1023633 | MGnify/ENA primary metagenome ERZ1023633 (study PRJEB33179, sample SAMN07448972) | human gut metagenome | biome: Human-gut; feature: Human associated habitat; material: Faeces | host: Homo sapiens | place: India: Bhopal | collected...
GGATTAATGATATTCCTTTCTTATGGAACAATTTCTGATATTGATGATAGACAACAACTAGCAAGTCTTGCATATTTGTTTATCAGTAAAGCGATTAAGCAAAATAGTGCCAATGCTAATTTGTTCAAAAATCGTTTACTTCTTATGATAACAAATCATGAGGCTTTTGAATATACTGTATCGTCTGTTGTTAATAAAGATCAGGATTTCTTTTCTATGAATTTGATGCCTTTTCAGGCAAGAGATGCAATGTTTAAAATGGAATATGCAGACTTGTCTTTTAACAGAGCATTATTGAGCATAGATATATTGGCTTCAAAATACCAAGATTTGCAAACTAAGATTAATTCTGGATTTTTTGGAAAAGAGAGTACAAATGAATCTATAATATCATCAGGCAAAAGTTTGCATGAACAAGTTCTTACCTACCTGGAACACAAAGTACTAGATGAAGGTGATATAGATTTTTAGCAAATATCGAATATGGCAACATGGGCTAAACAAAAACTTCCACGTGAGAATGGGGAACTTGTTGATATGCAAGTTCCTATTCTTGTTTCTGCAAGTAGAAGCACGGACATACCTGCTTTCTATGCAGATTGGTTCTTTTACCGTCTTGATAAAGCTGGCTATTCTGCATGGACAAACCCTTTTAATGGGATGAAAAGTTATGTGTCTTACAAGGACACACGGTTTATTGTGTTTTGGTCGAAGAACCCTAAGCCATTGTTGCGTCATCTGCCAATCCTCAAACAACGTGGAATCGGGTGTTATATTCAATACTCATTGAATGATTATGAGGAAGAGGGGTTGGAAAAGAATGTACCACCTCTAGAACAACGTATAGAAACATTCAAACAACTTACCAATGGTCTTGGTAAGGGGCATGTGATTTGGCGTTTTGACCCTTTAGTTCTCACAGATAGCATAAATATCGATAAGTTGCTTGATAAAGTTGAAAATATTGGTAACCAGCTACTGGGATATACAGAGAAACTTGTGTTTAGTTTTGCCGATATACTTTCCTATCGCAAGGTGCAAGCCAATCTTCAAAAAGCCAGTATAAATTATATAGATTGGCAAGAAAATCAAATGCGAGAGTTCGCTCGTCGATTATCTGTACTTAACCAAAAATGGGGATATGAGCTGGCAACATGTGGAGAGAAAATAGACCTGACAGAATTTGGAGTTAAAAAGAATCATTGTGTTGATGATGAACTTATCATTAAGTTAGCCTATGATGACAAAAAATTAATGGATTATCTAAAAGTCAAATTCTATCCCATGCCACAAAAAAGCCTATTTGGAGACTCTGAGTCTTTACCAGATAGTGCTATCATACTTCCTAATGGAATGTATGCACTTCATGGAGACAACAAGGACAAAGGCCAAAGAGCATTTTGTGGTTGTATAAAAAGCAAGGATATAGGTGAATACAATACTTGTGTGCATGGTTGCGAATATTGCTATGCAAATGCGAGCAAGCAGGCTGCGGTAATGAATTATAAATGTCACAAAGAAAATCCTTGGAGTGAAACAATTACTGGAAAATGAGCTATATAGACGACATTCATAGAATAACCAATCTGACAATCAATGAGATTATCCGGATTTCCAACAAGTATGTACCTAATCGGTATAAATTAGAACCATGGAAGTACATGGATGGTCAAGGGCGTACGTTGGAGCATGGCACTGCAGTCTTAAAAACAGAAGAGCAGTGTTGTGCTTACATGTCTGCATATGGACCTATGCATCGTCATAAGCTTATGCGTGCTTTGGATGAAAAGGAGTTTCCTTATTCAGATTTAACTGGCGGCATTGAAATTTACGATTGGGGATGTGGTCAGGGTATAGGAACAATGGCTGTAATAGAAAAGCTCCGTCAACATAATATGCTCAGAAAACTCTGTAAAGTTGTCCTTGAAGAGCCTTCTAATGTTGCAAGAGATAGAGCTGTTATACATGTAAAAAAAGCATTGGAGGATTATAATGCTGATGTTATTGCAGTCTCAAAGTATCTACCATCGGACAATGGAGACAATAGTAATTGTATCACTTCTATAAATGTAGAACAGCCAACTGCTATCCACATATTTTCTAACATACTTGATATTGAAGCAGTGAGCTTGAAGGGCGTTTCAAAAATGATAACCTCTTCAGGTCAAAAACATATTGTACTTTGTATTGGACCTGCCAATCTTAACGAAAGCCGAATATTATCTTTTCGCAACTATTTCGTAGAAAATCATATTCATATCTTTACTAAATTTAGAGAGACTAATTTCGGTCTCCATCCTAACCGTAAAGCATATGGTTGCTTGATTAATAGTTTCAGTTATAGTCTTTCACAAACGTCTGAGATTCTGCATGAATACAAATATTTTGCACCTATTCAGTATTTTGCATCCTTTACAGACACGATAACAAAATCGTCCCTTAAAGAGAGTGCGTTTGAAATATTAGCTCCTTTTGATATAACTGCTCATAAGAATTTGTGTCCAGTCTATGCATTAATGAGCAATCTGATTTCACGAGGTTGTCCAACTTTGGCAAGTAAAAAAATACTGGATTATGTGTCTAATATGTCCGATACTCAAAAAGCAAAGAGTCTTAACGTCATTGCACGTATCCAGAAGACATTTATTGAAGCAATAATTTCAGAACGACTGGATACAAACAAACAGGAATGGAAGATTCTCATCATGGAGGACAATACTTCTGTTGCAAAGATTTCTATAGAGGATTTTTCTGAGACTTACCATAATCTCATTGCTATGACCAAAGATTATGATGATATGGTATTGCCTAAATTGTCTGTTTGCACCAAAGATAATGCGTCATATAGAACAGAATATGATGCAATTATTGACATATCAATAGATCAACTATGTAATGCAAAAGAAGTTGCTTTCTCTAAATTTAAGGTTTTAAATGATTGCTATTTTATCGTGCGCTCATCAGAAAGAGTGTATGAAGACCGAATCCTTTATACAACTGAGCGTATTAACTATAAGCCATTTGTAGAAAAAGACAGTCACGGAATATATCATAAGATTGAAGATAATTGCTCAAGACTCAAGTATTTCTTAAATCTCATCTTTAGGAAAGAAGATTTCAGACCTGGACAGTTACCTATATTAAACAGGGCACTCCAATTAAAGAGTGTTATAGGTCTGCTCCCAACGGGTGGAGGTAAGTCTTTGACTTATCAACTTGCAGCTATGTTGCAACCATCTGTGACACTTGTTGTGGATCCATTAAAAGGTTTGATGAAAGACCAATATGATGGGTTGTTAAATATTGGCATAGACTGTATATCATACATCAATAGTGACATCACAAAGAATTATGAGGAAGGCAGAAAACGTGAACTAGCATTGACGGGTTCGCAAGTTCAAATAATGTTCCTGTCACCAGAACGTTTAAGTATATACAGATTCCGTGATGTTTTACGCTCTATGCGTGAATCAGGAGTCTTTTTCGCTTATGGTGTAATAGACGAGGTTCATTGTGTATCTGAGTGGGGACATGATTTCCGTCTTGCATATCTTCATCTTGGTAGAAATTTATTCAATTATGTACTTCCAAAAGAAGTGGAGGGAGAAGATAACCATATATCACTGTTTGGCCTAACAGCAACGGCATCATTCGATGTCCTTGCTGATGTAGAACGTGAGTTGTCTGGTCGGAATGCATATTCTTTAGAGAATGATGCAACTGTAAGATACGAGAATACAAATCGCCTAGAACTTCAATACTATGTTTATGAGGTTGACGCAAAAGACATTCAAAAATCGAAGGAGGTTGATTGTCTTAAGGAAAATACCTTGTTGGAAGTTATTGACGATGCTACTCGAAAGATAGTTGAAATACAAAACGAAGATGCAGTTGAGACTATCAAAAAACGTTTTATAGAGCGAGAGAATTTAATGGACTCCGACAAGGTTAGTCATATATATCATACAGACCTTAGTGTTGACGTGGAGTCGGATTGGTATAATCGCACCTATACTGATACTGCAGGTATAGTATTCTGCTTGCGGGCTAATAGGGAATATAAAGCAAATGTGTATAACAGCGTTCCAACTGTAGAAACCACTCTTCGTAATCATGGGTTAAGAAGCATTTCAACATATAAAGGTGGTGATGATACAGCCTGTCAAGATTCATTTCTTAAAGGTGGGACTAACATAATGATAGCTACAAAGGCTTTTGGTATGGGGATTGACAAGTCTAATGTGCGAATGACATTCCACTTGAACTACCCAGGTTCCTTGGAGTCTTTTGTGCAGGAGGCTGGACGTGCTGGGCGTGACAAGAAGATGGCATTAGCTACAATCATGTATTCTCCGAAGAAATTTTTGGTGAAAAATGTAAGGACTGATAAATGGCAAGATTTTTCTGCAGATTACACGAATAACAAATTCTTCTATGATAGCAACTTTCTTGGTGAAGAGTTTGAATTGTTTGTCATGGAACTACTTATGAATAACCTACAAGTAAAGATTAGTAATGAGGAGTTTTATGACATAGACAAGCCGTGTATTGCAAATTCACAAGGCATTGTCAAGTTTATAAAACGATATGAGAAGGGGCGAATATTAACTTATTATATATCATATGAAGAAGATGAGATAGTCCTTAATGGATACAACCAGTATCTTTCTGCAAAGAATATGCCTGTATTCAATACATATAATGCAAGTAATTTGAAAAATAGTCGCGGATATAGCTATATCCGTGATTATGGTTCTGCTATTTATAAGGATGCCATACAGAAGGCTATTTATAGAATGTGCGTTATAGGCCTAATTGATGATTTCACAGAAGACTATTCAAAACGAACTTTCCGTATCACGACTATCTGCCAAGACGAATCAGAATATTACGAACATCTCAGGCTGTACTATCGCAAGTATTATTCTGCTGAAAGGGTAGAAAGCATGATGACAGAGGTAAAAGCACTCGCCAATAACGAAGGAGTAATCATGGCTTGCTTGAAGCACCTTACTTCTTTTATTTATAAGAGTATTGCCGATAAGCGAGCACGAGGAATCCTTGATATGGAGCAGTTCTGCAATATGGCCATTAGCTCAAAAAAGGATTGGAAGGAAACAAATGAGGAGCTCAAAGACTTCATTTATTATTACTTCAATTCTAAATATGCGCGTGAGGGATTTGTTACATACGACTCCAACTTACAACAGGATGTGCCTTTCTCATTGAAAGATGACACAAGCCACGATATTTATTCAGAAGATAAGATTACAAGTTTTGAACTTGTGAGAAAGTATATGAGGGTCGTGGATGCAGAAATCGTAAACAACGACTCGCAAATGGATAATATAAAACATCTTCAAGGTGCTGTTCGATTGATACGTCGTGCCATTGCGGAAATGAATCCTGTATTAAACCTTCTCAATGTATTCTGCATCCTATATCTTGGACAAGAGGCAAACGAAATGCTGGAAGATGAACTCTACAATGATTATAAAGCTGTGTATGAACAGTATATGGATAAAGGTAAGTCAGCCCTGATAGATGAGTTTACGCAACTTCTTATCAAGCATGCTGCTCTAAAAGATAAAGAATACATAAACAAAATCCAGTTGGCAATCCAATTGGAAGAACATGTAAAAGCATTTAGTAATATCAAAAATAAATATACAGAAAAATGATTGACCAAAGAATCAATGACTCCTTGAAGGAGTTGGAGCAAGGTCTTAAAAATATTGACTCAGCTCGAAAGCAAGTAGAAAAGACTATAAATTCGTATGATGGATTACACAATTCAACATCCGAATATGTAACTCAACTCGGAAAATTGACAACAAAAATCAAAGAACTTGTTGCTGCCATTGGGACTGATTACAATCAGAAGGTTGCTGCTTTTGAGAAAGACCGTAAGTCTGTAATTGACTCTGCCAATTCAGCATCTCAAAAACTTTCTGAAGCTACAGACTCTTTCAGAAATTCTTTGAATAAGGTTGAGTCAAGACTGAATTATAGCTTGGCTATAAACTTTGTATTAGCTATTATATTGGGAGTGGTTATAATATATACCGCAAAATAATATAAATTAGAGCAAGTCAATAAAATGACAGATAAGAACAAACCATATTTCGTCACCTCCAAGAATTTTCATGGAGACAATGACTATATCGAATGGCTGAAAGAGATAAAAAATCGCTATCAGAACATTCGTAACCGTGTAGCTTTACAAGCCAATTACGGGGCATTAGAGTTTAACTGGCTATTGGGACGTGATATCGTACAGAAAAAAGCAGAGTCAAGATGGGGTGCAGGAGTAGTAAACCAACTCTGTCTTGACTTTAAAGCTACCTTCCCTGATGTACGAGGATTCTCTGTGCGGAACCTTTATTACATGAAGGAATGGTATGAGTTTTATATGACAGATGATGAGCACAAACAAATTTTGCACCAATTAGGTGCAAAATTACAAGAGGCTGAAAATCAGAACCCTATAAAATTGCACCAATTAGGTGCAGAAATCATATCGAACGATAAAATATCTAATATCTTAGAAAACAATGGTATGCTGCCTATATTCGGAATCGTGCCGTGGAAACATCACTTGGTCATCACATCTAAGTGCAAATCCATCAAAGAAGCATTCTATTACATTAAACGCATTATCGATGAAGGACTCAGCAAACGTGAATTGGAAGATATTATCGAGGCTGATGATTTTAGCAAGTATGGTCATGCCACAACAAACTTTTCGACCCAATTGCCAGCACAACAAAGTCAACTTGCAATGAATGTTCTGAAAGATCCTTATCGTCTGGATTTCCTAACATTGGAAAGAGGCTACAATGAGCGTGACTTAGAAAATGCAATCGCAAAAGATATCACACGTTTCCTACTTGAGCTCGGAAATGGCTTCACATTCGTAGGAAGACAGCCAGAACTCGTAGTTGGTAATGAAGGATATTTTCCTGACTTGTTATTCTATCATATACGTCTACGCTGTTATGTTGTTATTGAGTTGAAAGTGGTAGATTTCAAACCAGAATTTGCTGGTAAACTGAATTTCTATGTAGCAGCATGCAATAAGTTGCTTCGCCAACCAGAAGACAATCCTACCATTGGCCTTCTTCTCTGTAAGTCAAAAGATCAAACGAAAGTGGAATGGGCTTTTGATAGCATACAGAATCCTATGGGTGTGGCTACTTATGAAGGAATTAAACTAAAAGACAAACTTCCTTCTGTAGAAGAGCTGAAAAAACGTCTTGACATGGTAGAGCAGGAACTCGGAGAATACAAAGAAAATGAAACTCCAGCTAAGGAAGAAATTGATATATCTGGGCCAGAAACAGAATAGCTGCTATTTTCTTGTTTTAGATAGGATTTGTATCAATAAATACTAATGTATTGATTATTAGCGTTGTTTGTGTTTGGTGATATCATTGAATAGGTGATCAGACAAATGTAGATACAACTCATACAGAAGTTCTTCGACTTAAAAAGAGAAACCACAAGTCACAAGAAATTTTTTCTCAGACTCCATTGGAGTTGCTTTTAGTACTATTCAAAAGTATATCAACAGATGAAGGTATTATTCGTCGTGTTGGTCGTGATTATGGAGGTTAAAGAGAAATTTTAGAGTGATTTGACACTCTTATAAACATACAATAGATAGATATAATTAGTTGAGTCCACTATAACGGGACTGTAGTATAATTGATAATCACATGACTTATAAATTCTTCCATAATCTAAAGGGTGATAAGATGCTCAAGTTCCTATCTTATCTATCCGTGCAGCAGGAAAATTCAAGTTTTTGCTATAGGTTCGAAACCGCTATAATTGAGGCTTATTTGATGTGGAGACGCGGGAAAAATGATTGGTCGCTTATAGATAGAATACTTGAGCGTGGAAATCCTTATTTTGAAGATCCACAGGAAAGACTGTTTGTTGAGACCGTTCATACCCCTATAGGTTCGTATAAGGTATTCTCTGCTTTTTATTTGACTCATAAATTTCTTCTTAGCCAATTACTATTTCTTGCGCAAAAGAATAAAATAGACCAGTGTAAATTGGCTTTGGTTTATACAATTTTAGAGATTTCAAATGTTATTGCTGATAGGTATAATTATAGTTGGAATGTCTGCGGTAAATATAATGCAGAAAATTTGTATACCTCAAACTACAAAGAATATGAGAAATGTGAATCGTATAATTGTCTAAGCGAAGCGGAAATAAAAAACATATTTGTAAAATATAAAGCTGATGAAAGACTCTTAAAAAATCTTATGTTTAGTATCAAAAGGATTGAGTACGAAAAGCAAATTAGCAAATTAGGTCATTGTGATGTCTTCGAATTGCATCCTTTCCTAAAACTCAATAGTGGAGAATACTTGGTTTTATTTCCAGCCAATCTCTTGAGACTAGCCTACAGACTTTGCTATGGTATCATGGCAAAGGATTTGGGTGAAAAGCATCTCCTTTCTCTAATTGAACAAGAGATGATTCAAGAAACTGGCTTTATCTTGCAAAATGGTCATGGAATATTTTTAGAACAGAAAACATATCAAGATATCCCATTTCTTTGGTTCCGTTTTGACGATGATAAAATTGCCAATGTAACAATCGTCTTAGCCGACAAGAAGACTAATATAGAGCAGGCTGTTAAAGACTCGGAGGCAGCGTTAAATCTATCGTTTCCTACAAAAACCGTTTTTACTTTTTTAATAACCCAACAGATGGCTGAAGATGATTTGTTTATGACCTTCAGTCGTGATGTAATACATTTCTCTGTCGAGGAGTTGAAAATAGCAATGGGACAGGATAAAATGAATCTGCTAAATTTATACTATTATGATCAAGATAGAATGTCCCTTAGATTCGTATCCACCACACAAGAAATAGATAGATTTGCATATTATAGTTCAAACCATTATACTTTTTATCGGGATGAAATGCCTGATATTATGTTCGTTGAAACAGGTAGCGCTCTATCAATGCGTGAGAAATTTTTATGTGGGTTGGATGAACACATGGTAAATTATGCACCGCAAGGTCGCTTTGTTATGGTTAGGCATTTTGCTGACATTCCCAAACAAGTTCCCATCTTCGCACCTTACATGGCGGTAAAAGGACTGTTCATGCTCAAATTGAAGAATCAAGAATTGTGGTTTCATGTGAATTGCAAAGACGAGTTTCGGGTATTTGGCAGAGAGGCTACAATTGCATTGATGAATTGGTTATTTGCTGTTGAGAAGAAACACTGTAATACTAGTCTTAATCAAAATCTCTATATAGAATTTTGTATATTACCAGAGAAAGAATATGTTTGGGAAAAAGTAAATGAGTACACAATAATTTTTTGTGTTCCAGAAGATATTATGAACTCGGATGCTTCCACATTGGAAAGAAACTTAGTCGGGCAGTTCCTAAAAGCAATTCAAGATTGTGGTTTTTCTTCAAACAACTCTTTAACCATTGATGGTTTACGAATGTTTGATTCAGCACCAGGCAGGTTTATTCAGATTGGTAATACAGAAAATCTAACAGTTATTGATGAAAAAGATAGTGTGGATTCATGTTATTATGTCAATTCCAGGTATTGTGATAAGATACTCTCTGAGATAGCTGATTTCCTAAGTAGGAAAGGTTTAGAACAATCTTTTGATTTTGTGGAGTCTAAGAAGATAATGATTCAGGTATCCGATTATATTCTTGCCGAGGTAAAGAAACTGTTGGCAGAAATAGATACTAAACTACTTCTTACAAGTCTGCTCGAGCTACATCACGCAATGATTTATTGGTCGAAACTTACCCAACGAAGATTCGAAAGCTTAAGCAAAGCCTATTCTTTCTTGGATGCAACATTCGATAATCAATTCGATTATGTCAATGAATATTCAGAGATGAATACCTTGACACAAGGTATGATTGAGACCATTGTCCTGAATGGTATTCATAATACTGGTGGCAAGCCAGGATTAGAAAAGTTGGATCGTCTGTTTGCTCTTATGCATTTTAGCTTGAATATGGGTGTATATATGGATCAATTAAGTGAGAAGATAAAAGGCTCCGAATTGACAATCCTCAAAAATGGCAGATTGGTAATGCCAAGACCTGTAATTAATAAACTCAATGCCTACTTCTACAATCTAAGAATAATGTCCATGTGTAATCCAGATTTGTACTCCAAGTTACATAATTTTATGCCAACCTCTTTTATCGATGCAAATGATGATACGTTTGTAAAGGCTTATAAAGCACAATTCGGCATTTCATTTGAGAAGTATTGCAAGATACTTACAGCTTCTATTAATTATGCCAACGATAAAAAGAAGCCAGTAATGGTATTGTCGGAAAAAAAGTTCTTTGAAATAGTTTGTGCTGGAATATTTGATGTAGAGGAGACGAAAGTATTCAAGTCGAACTTTGTTCTTACGGAGGACCTCAATAATGGTGATCTAAAGTTCAGTGACAAATGGGTTCAGAGGTTTAATCGCCCTGTACAGGTTACAGCAAGACCTTGGATCCTTTTTGAAGGCAACATCTATTATTCAACCAAAACACTTTATGAGAGTTGGATGATTCGAATAGAACGGTTGAGTAATGGAACTGTGGTAAATACGACCCCAGAAATGCAGGCTTTTGTGTCAAAAGTGAATAATGATAAAGGTCATGAGTTCACTATAAATATCAAGAAATTGTACGAAAATCTTTCTCTTGGTTATTTATATGTGGACTCTGAGGTTGAGATTATGCCAGGAAAGCCTCTCAACTCCGCCAAACAATTGGGAGATATCGATGTCCTACTAATAAACAAAAATACAAAGCAGATTGTTTGTATAGAGGCAAAAAATTTCTCAGAAAGTAGAACTGTATACGAATTGATACAGCAGAACCGAAAGATAGTTACTAAAGAATTATCCCATGTCATAGAAAGGGATGTTTGGTGTAAGGGTCATATTGATAAGTTTAAGTTCTATGTACCTGAGATTGATGAACAATATTCTGTTAAAACAATATTCTTGACATATCACGAAAATGCTTATAAATACTTCGAACATGAACGCGAAAATGATATTATATTCCTTTCAACTATAGAGATTGTGGATAATCCAATGAACGTATTTGTATAAAAGAAGGTTATTTGTTGGATTTTAAAAACACAATATCTTTGCAACAATAAATGGAAAAACAGAACAAATGAAAACTAATATCGTCAGATAGCATGGAAAGCTCTTAATGATTCTTGATTCCATGTTTTAAGTATGCTTATAATGTTACTTATTTGTACCATATGGTATGTAATATATTGATATTCAATATAGTTTATTTTCGAGGAGGTGAAGTAAGTATAGATAACTGCCGAAAGGTAAACACATAATAAACAATAAGCAAAAGCGTGCAACTCAATGAGTTACACGCTTTTTGCGTTCGTTTATGGGGTTCTGGTTCTTAGTAAGCATCCCATGCAGGCCGTATTGACAACATAATACGATATGGGGCTGGATAGTTCCGCATATGGAAACTACCCAACCCCATTTATTGGTATTTTTCAGATTCTTTTGAAGAAACCTTCATATTCTTTATCCAATATTTTCCAAATACCATTTTTGCGACACAGAAATGAATGAACGGATTGATACGGCATGTCGTTCGTGTCAATCTGTGATGGTGTAGATGCCAATAGGTACGGGAAAAACTGTTGTAAATCTTAGGGGGGACTTATCTTGCACAAATAATAAGCTCAACCGCCTAAAAGTAGCGGTTGAGCCTAACAAGTATATGTTTTTTGAGTTTTATCGGACACCAATAAATTGTTATTTACGAAGAAGGCAAGCGAATGAAGCATTTGCTTGCCTTTGTCTTTTCACTGCTATATAATCCTCTCTTGCATGAAAAAGTATATTAGGATAAATCATTTAGCATGACTTTACTTATTGTCCTAGATTGAATTTTATAATGCCTTTTACAAATGCCTTAATGATAAGCTCAGTCGTATTACTTGCATTAAACTTAGAGAGCAAATGCGCCTTGTGCGTATTAATCGTATTTACGCTCACGTTGAGGTTGACGGCAATCTCGTGTGCTCTCAGTCCGCGTGCCAATTGGCAGAGCACATTGTGCTCTTGTTGCGTTAAGTGGCTGCCCGATTCAGGAATGTGCATCTCAATGTGGCGCACCAATTGCTGAAATCGCTTGCAAAAGTAGTTGTCACCCCGTGCTATGCTGCGCACAGCCAAACATAACTCATCTATATCGCAACTCTTAAATACTACACCATCCGTGTCAGACTGCATGATAGCATTAATGTGCCATATCTCCTCGTGAGAGGTGTATACCATTGTGCGCACCTCAGGCTCCATGGTATTAACTTTCTCTATCAAGTCAATACCAGAACCGTCAGGAAGGTCGAGGTCGACAATGCACAAGTCGAAGTGTTGCTCCGATTCGAGCAATTGCGTGGCATCGTGCAGTGTAGAACTCACGGCTACCTTATCCACTTCGGGCATATGCAGTAAGCATACTTTCAGCCCTTCAAGTAGTATGGCATGGTCGTCGCAAATGAGTATGTTAATCTTTGGTGTCATATATATAATATTGTCTTGTTTTTTAAAAATATGTTGCAAATATATCCGTTTCCGTTTGTTTGCATATCATTATAAATAATGATTTTAATCGGCATTTGTTAAAAGCCTCTTCTTTATGTTTTTAAAAAAAGGTGAGTGCAAAACGAAATGAAAGTTTTCAGACTTTCATTTTGCTTTGCACTCGCCTTGCACTATCTTTGTATTCTTCTTTTGCAAAAAAATCTAATCAACAATGAAAAAAGCTAACCTCCTCGCTTGTTTGCTCAGTCCGATGTTGGCTATCGCACAGCCACAAGCAGACTCACTGCGTCATCTCATACACGTTAAAGGACCCCAAGTACACTTACTGGCCCAAATGGCCGAAGCTACAGCTACTTCCCACCCCGACACGGCACTTCACTACGCTCAATTGGCTCGCCAACGCAAGGCTGCAGGGCGCGACCTCATAACCCTTGAGGCTGCTACGGGCGAAGCTCTTATGGCACAAGGACAGATAGAGCAGTCGCTCAAACACTTTACGCAAGCCTATAACCAGGCACGCCAACAACACCTTGCAGCAGAAGCGTACAACCAACTCTGTAGTATCGGACTCTGCCATAGCCGCATGCAACACTTCGATAAGGCTGCCAAGTGTTATGACCAAGTAATCGCTTATGCTACTCGTCATAAGAATGCGCAACTCGCCTTCTCTGCCTACCAAAACTATGGCGCGATGTGTAGCCGCATGGGGCGTGTTGAAGACTGTCAACGCCTCTTGCTTAATGCGCTGAAATATCAAAGTGCTGCCGATCCCGCCCTTCGCGTATCGGTATATGCGGGGTTGGGCACGATTCTTACCTATAACGCTGCCACCTTCCCTAAAGCGGAACAATACCTGCGTCAAGGCATTGCCATTGCGCGTCGAGCTCATGAACCGCTTGCTGAGGCCAGTTGTCTCTCACCGCTCATCACGCTGCTCACCCAACAACCGCAACGTTATGCTGAGATTCCTGCCCTTATTGCGCGGGCCAATACTATCGTCAGCAATGCGGCCCCCGACGGTACAGAGCGTATGCAGTTGGAACACGCAAAGATCAACTACTACTTCGTTACTCGACAATGGTCGCCTGCCCTCCAGTCGGCATTGATGCTCTACGAAAATGGTCCTGCGGTGTCGTCAGAGCGTGATAAGGTCATGCTTATGGTGGCACGGGCTTATGAGGGTACGGGCAATCCACAGCGAGCTTGCTACTTCTATCGCGAAGCCTACTACATAGGTGACTCTATTCACCAACTTGATGTGCAACAGCAAGTGGGCGATGCGGCTGCACGCTACGATGCAAAAGAGAAACAGCTCAAAATCACTCAACTACAAAAGAACGCTGCTGAGGCTGAGGTGAAGCAATGGCGCTTAGGTGCAGCGCTCGCAGGGATTGTTCTGTTGCTCTTTGCCACCATTGTTGCTGCTATTATTTGGCAGCGCCAGCAGCGTCGTAAGGCACAACTCGACCAAGCGCGTCGTTATATTGATGGCATTGAGAGCGAGCGTAAGCGTTTGGCGCAGGAGTTACACGATGGTGTGTGCAACGACCTCCTTGTGGCTGAAATGCAAATGTCCACCTCTACTGATGTCGGCTCTGCTGTGGCGCAACTGCAACAGGTGCGTGGCACGATACGTCAAATCTCCCACCAACTTATGCCGCCCAATACGACCTTTGCTACGCTCGATCAAACGCTCTCTGCATTGGCTTATAAGTTACAGGAGATTGGCCAATTCAGCGTAACCTTCACAGATGCTACTCCTGCTAACGTTCCCTATGACTGGAGCCAACTTTCTACTGAGCAAGCTTACCAACTCTATCGCATTGCGCAAGAACTCATTACCAACCTTGTCAAACATACGCAAGGACTCACGCATATCGACATTGCGCTTGTGCATAGCACTGTCGCTCCTACTGTAGAACTAAGCATTTCGCACAATGCTACGACCTCTCCCGTAGCTCCTTTTGACGCAGCTTCTACTGCTACGACGACTGGTATTGGCATTCAGTCTATCAGTGAGCGTCTGAAAGCTATCAGTGCTACTGTCAAGTTTACGTCCGACGAGCAAGGGGAGCATACGATTATTACTTGTTGAGACAGTAAATAGTTCTCGTCTATAACGAATCGTGTGGGTACGGTTGCTTTAATAGATAAAAACTGCAATTTATCTGCCTAATTGGGGGGCGGGTTTGTAACCCGCGGCAGCAGCATGTTGTAAATATTTTTAGAAGATATTCAAAGCAT
>ERZ1023633.565-NODE-565-length-14834-cov-7.271940_pt1 | contig 14834 bp, 10 predicted proteins | sample MGYA00380333_ERZ1023633 | MGnify/ENA primary metagenome ERZ1023633 (study PRJEB33179, sample SAMN07448972) | human gut metagenome | biome: Human-gut; feature: Human associated habitat; material: Faeces | host: Homo sapiens | place: India: Bhopal | collected...
GAAAGTGATGCCGCCGCTCGACTCGACCTCATACTTTCCGTTGACGATCTTCACAGCCTTGGCCGTGTCCTCAACCGAGAAGTTGTCAAGCATCACGCGGTTGATGCCGCCCTGCTCGAGAGCCTGGTTCAGCTCATCAAAGTTGCGCACCTCAAGCTCAATCTTCAGGTCGAGGTTCTTCTCCTTAAGATACTCATGGCAACGTGTGATGGCATTCTTGATGCCTCCGGCAAAGTCGACATGGTTGTCCTTAAGCAGGATCATGTCGAACAGACCGATGCGATGGTTCATGCCACCACCGATCTTGACAGCCTGCTTCTCCAGCATGCGCATGCCGGGAGTGGTCTTGCGGGTGTCAAGGACATGTGTCTTTGTGCCCTCCAGACGCTTCACATAACGGTTTGTCATCGTAGCGATGCCGCTCATGCGCTGCATGATGTTAAGCATCAGTCGCTCGGTCTGAAGCAGCGAACGCACCTTTCCTGTAACGACCATGGCAATGTCGCCCTTCTTGACAGGCGTTCCGTCGCCCATCAGCACCTCTACCTTCATTGTGGGGTCGAAGCGTGCAAACACGCGCTTTGCCACCTCTACGCCGGCAAGGATGCCGTCTTCCTTGATGAGAAGATGCGACTTGCCCATTGCATCTTCAGGAATGCAACACAATGTTGTGTGATCACCATCGCCTATGTCTTCGGCAAAAGCCAAATCGATAAGACGGTCTTCAAGTTCGTCTACGCTATACATAATTATTATAAGATTTTGTTGTTTTGTCATTTTTTTCTTAAAAAGGGCCGTGGCGCATGCCAGGAAAGGTCAGAACACGCCACGCCTTACAAACTCTTCGTCGACAGGTCTGCCGTCGACAAGCAGCTGGTTGCTGACGGTTGCCACACCACCCATCCACAGGGTGAAAGGCTCCTCTCCGTCGAGCGGATGCACGTCGACAACCTCACAGCCCTTCAGGGTCACAACGGCTGGAGCTCCGATGCTGACGGTTCCCTCTACCCTTCCGACACCAATTTTCACCATCTTGCGTCTGTCGTTTTAAAAGTTGCAGAATAGGCTGATATCTGTTGCTAAGGATCGGCTCATTTCTTGTTCTCGTTCATCAAGAGCTTCGGGCTGTCCGTCGCTATCTTCTTTGCGGCAACAGGCTTTCTCACAGGAATGTCTTTGCCCTTGGGAAGCGGCTTGCCTGTGGGAAGCATCTTGACGGGCCTTATGGGCTTCACGTTCGACACATGCTCCACAGGATCTGTTGTCGAAGGCACGGGTTGCGGGGAAGAGCCGCTTGCCGAGGAGCCGCTTGCCGATGGTAGTGGCTGCATGTCGGTCTGTGCGCCGTTCAACGGGGCGGCGGCGTTCTTGTTGTCGGCGGCCACCTCCTTGATGTGCATCTTCAGCAACTGGATGTTGTAGAAGACGGCGAGACGCAACGTTGTTGACGGGCCTTCATCCAAGCTGTTGCCCAGCATGAAATAGCCCTTCACGTCTTTTATGCCGACCTTCCTGGTGTCTTCAATCTGGATGTGATAATGAGACGAAGACGTGAGCTGGCTCACCTCCGATGCCACGCTGTCGTTAGCAAAGGTTACCGTGAGCACAGCAACGGCGTTGCGCACGCCCTCCTGATAAACAAACTGGGCATCGAAGTCGAGAATGATCCTGTCGCCCTTATGGTAAGAGGTGTCGGCCTTGGCCTCATAAGTGTAGATGTTGTCGGCCTGATAAGGCGTCAGAGCAAAGCACATGTCGCCCTTCCAGATGCTTGCCGTGTCGCCGCTCGCTATGTTTTCGCCATATTGAGCCATCGACATGCTGGAGCCGCCTTGCGCCATCAGCTCGTTGTTTAGCCTGTCGCCCACCTTCTTGTACACGTCATAGAGCAGACGTGTGTGGCGGGCGTAATAGACCATTGACGAGTCGAACTCGGCTTCTGTCACTCCGTTTTTCTTGAAAATGTTGGCCCTGTATGACAGCAACGTGAGCGAATCGCCACCTTGCTGGTCATAGAGCGTCTGCGCCATCTGAAACTCGTACAAGATGTCTGCCATCTTGCCAGGCTGCAGATAGTCGCCCGGCACGCCCGGCTTACACGAAACCAAAAGGAGCATGGCACACAAGGCCACGAACACATTGGTCTTTATTGTCGCAATTGTTTTGCACATTTATTCTCAGCTTTGCTTTATCCTTTGTTCCCGTTTTGCTTTTGCTCCTTGCCTTCTGTCTGCTTCTTTTTGAAAGCCATAACCTCGCCTATGTTCTCCAGCTCGTGACGGAAGAAAAGAAAGATTATCGCCACGCTCACGCAGATGCACGAATCGGCAAAATTGAAGATGGGAGAAAAGAAGATGAACTCTTCGCCTCCCTTGACAGGGAACCAATCGGGATAATGGGTTACGATGAGCGGGAAATAGAACATGTCGACGACCTTGCCGTAAAGGAAATCGGCATAGCCTGTGCCGAAAGGCACGAAATGGGATACCGAGTAGAACGACGAGTTGTCGAACACCAGGCCGTAGAACATAGAGTCGAACAGGTTGCCCGACGCTCCTGCCAGCACCATGGCCATGCACACCACATAGCCCCGTCTGTGCTCACGATGGACCAAGCGCCACAGATAGTAGCCGATAGCGCCGATGGCCACCAGGCGGAACAGGCTGAGCACCAGTTTGTTGAAGAACGTCATGCCATAGGCCATGCCGTTGTTCTCTATGAAAAGGATCTGGAACCAGTCGGCAATGTGGATAGACTCGCCAATGCACATGTGTGTCTTGACCCATATCTTGATGGCTTGGTCGATGACAAGCAATAAAACGATGATGGCAAGAGCCAACTTGCCATCACCATTTGTAGATACCTTATTTTCTTTCATTATTTCTTTCGAGCATTCTTCGACGCAACGCTAAGGGTGGCGTGAGGTACAACCCGCAGACGCTCCTTCGGAATGAGCTCGCCTGTGATACGGTCTATGCCGTAGGTTCTGTTCTGTATTCTCACCAAGGCAGCCTCCAGGCCCTGAATGAACTTCTGCTGACGGTTTGCCATCTGCACCAGCTCCTCCTTGCTTTGTGTGGAGCTGCCTTCTTCAAGAGCCTTGTATGTTGGAGACGTGTCGTCCACATCGTTGCCATCGGCGTTCATAATCTGTTTCATCATTGAGTCGAAATCGCGGCGCGCTAAACGCAGCTTTTCGTTGATAATAGTGCGGAACTCTTCCAGCTCCTCATCACTATAACGCTTCTTCTCTGTCATAGTTGTCTGTTGGTTTAGTAGGGCACGGGAGGGGTCTCCTTCACGAGACCCTCCCATGCTCAGAGATTAATAAATTCAGTCTATTATTTGGTTCTTGCGGCATCCAGACATCGAAGGTCTTTCAGCCGCCAGGCGAGAGGCTTATGCCTTCACGACCTTGATGTTAAGCTTAAACTCGTCAAACTCGACCTCTGCTCCATCGTTGTCGGCAACAACGATGTTGTCGGCAAGCACCTGACCCTTGATATAGTCGGCAAAGCTGCTTACGGCGTTCTCCACCTCCTGGTTAGGCGACACCTCGACGTTTACACGGTCTGTGATCTCGAAGTTGTTCTCCTTACGCAGGTTCTGGATGCGGTTGATAAGCTCACGGGCCATGCCTTCGCGACGCAGCTCGTCGTTCAGCTCCACCTCAAGGGCAACAGTAAGGTTGCCTTCGTTGCTCACGAGCCATCCGGGAATGTCCTCAGAGATGATCTCCACATCGGCAGCCTCAACCACAACATCGTTGCCATCGACGTTCAGAGCTATGGTGCCGTTCTTCTCAAGGTCAGCAATCTGCTCCTGCTCGAGAGCCGACATGGCGGCGGCGATGCCCTTCATGAGCTTGCCAAACTTCTTGCCCATGGTTCTGAAGTTGCACTTTACCTTCTTCACAAGCACGCCCGAACCCTCGACAAAGCGAAGCTCCTTGACGTTGACCTCGTTCATGACAAGCTCCTTCACAGCCTCAATGTGCTTCTTCTGTTCCTCGCTTGCGGCAGGAATCATGATGGCCTGTAGCGGCTGACGCACCTTGATGTTGACCTTGCGGCGGAGAGCCAGCACCATCGACGTGATCTTCTGTGCTATGGCCATGCGGGCCTCAAGGTCGGCGTCGACGAGAGCGTCGTCGGCCTTGGGGAAGGCAGCGAGGTGAACCGACTTGTTGTCGCGGCCTGTGGCCGTGGTGAGGTCTGTGTAGAGACGGTCGGCGAAGAAAGGCGCGAAGGGCGCAAGCAGCTTGGCCACGGTCTCAAGACAGGTATAGAGGGTCTGGTAGGCAGAGAGCTTGTCCTTTGACATCTCCTTGCCCCAGAAGCGTTTGCGGTTAAGACGCACGAACCAGTTGGACAGGTCGTCGTTGACAAACGTGTCGATGAGACGACCGGCGCGGGTCGGGTCATAGCCGTTCATCTCGCGCTGCACACCCTTGACGAGCGTGTTGAGCACAGACAGGATCCAACGGTCGATCTCGGGACGTTCGGCCACGGGCACGTCGGCCTCGCTATAGGTGAAGCCGTCGACGTTGGCGTAGAGGCTGAAGAACGAGTAGGTGTTGTAGAGGGTGCCGAAGAACTTGCGGCGCACCTCATCGACACCTGTGGGGTCAAACTTGAGGTTGTCCCACGGCTCCGAGTTGGTCATCATATAGAAGCGCACGGCGTCGGCACCATACTTGTCGATCATCTCAAACGGGTTGACCGCGTTGCCGAGGTGCTTTGACATCTTGTTGCCCTTGGCATCGAGCACAAGGCCTGACGAGATGACGTTCTTGAAGGCCACCGAATCGAACACCATGGTTGCGATGGCGTGAAGCGTGAAGAACCATCCGCGTGTCTGGTCCACGCCCTCGTTGATGAAGTCGGCGGGGAAGAACTTGGGCGGAATGGCGTAGCCCTCGTATGTGCTGTTGACAAGCGCCTGACGGTCAGCCTCGGTGCCGCTTGCCATCTCGCCCTCAAACGGGTAGTGGAGCTGGGCATAAGGCATGGAGCCCGAATCAAACCACACGTCGATAAGGTCGCTCTCACGATACATGGGCTTGCCCTCGTCGTTGACAAGAACAATATAGTCGACATAAGGACGGTGGAGGTCTATGCGGTCATAATTCTCCTTGGAGAAATCGCCAGGCACAAAGCCCTTGTCCTTCATCGGGTTGCTCTTCATCACGCCGGCAGCAACAGCCTTCTCGATCTCGGCATAAAGCTCCTCAAGAGAGCCTATGCACTTCTCGCCACGGTTCTCGTCGCGCCAGATGGGCAACGGGGTGCCCCAGAAGCGTGAGCGCGAGAGGTTCCAGTCGTTGAGGTTCTCAAGCCAGTTGCCGAAGCGTCCTGAACCTGTCGACTCGGGTTGCCAGTTGATGGTCTTGTTAAGCTCCACCATGCGCTCCTTGCGGGCCGTGTCTTTGATGAACCAGCTGTCGAGCGGATAGTAGAGGATGGGCTTGTCTGTGCGCCAGCAATGGGGATAGTTGTGTACATGCTTCTCGCTCTTGAAGGCCTTGCCCTCCTGCTTCAGCTCGTAGCAAAGCACGATGTTGAGGTCTTCGGCCTTGTCGCTTGCCGCCTTGTCCCATACGCCGTCCTTGTTAAACTTGGGGTCGTATGCGTTCTTTACATAGTCGCCGGCATGGTGGGCATAGAGGTCTTTGTCAACGCATGCGGCAACGAAACGGCTGTCGAGGTCGTCGAGCACATAGAACTTGCCCTGAAGGTCAACCATAGGACGGGTCTCGCCCTTCTTGTTTATAAGGTAGAGAGCGGGGATGTTGGCATCTTTTGCCACCTTGGCATCGTCAGCACCAAAGGTCGGAGCGATGTGGACGATACCTGTACCGTCGTCGGTTGTGACATAGTCGCCGAGAATTACGCGGAACGCTTCATCCTCCATCTCCACAAACTTGTCGCGGCCGTCTTCTGAGGCAAACACCTTTTCGGGATGGGCCTCAGCATAATCGGTCACAAACTTGGGAGCGAAGGCGTCGACCTTCTCACAAGGCTTGACCCAGGGCATGAGCTGTGCATAATGGAAGCCCTCAAGGTCGGCACCCTTCATGCGGTCAACGATGCGCCAAGGACATTGCTTCTTCTCCTTGTCGAAGGGAAGCAGCTCGCCTTCCTTACACTCCTGGTCGGCCTTGAGATAAGAACCCACGAGGCTTTCGGCCATGACGAGAGTCATGGGCTCGCCGTTATAGAGGTTGTAGGTCTCGATGGCCACATAATCGATCTTCGGACCTACGCACAGAGCCACGTTTGAAGGAAGGGTCCAGGGAGTGGTTGTCCATGCGATGAAATAGGGCTTGCCCCACTTTGTCCACTCTGCCTTCGGGTCCTTGATGAGGAACTGGGCTGTGGTCGTGAGGTCCTTGACGTCGCGGTAGCAGCCTGGCTGGTTGAGCTCATGGGAGCTGAGGCCTGTACCTGCTCCGGGCGAATAGGGCTGGATGGTGTAGCCCTTGTAAAGCAGACCCTTGTTATAGAGCTGCTTGAGGAGCCACCACAGGGTCTCTATATACTTGTTGTCGTAGGTGATGTAGGGGTGGTCGAGGTCAACGAAATAGCCCATCTCCTCGGTAAGCTTACGCCATTCGGCCGTAAACATCATCACGTTCTCACGACATTTCTTGTTGTAATCTTCTGTAGAAATATACTTGTCAGAAGCCTTGTTGTCAATATCCTTCTTTGTTATGCCAAGCTCTTTCTCCACACCAAGCTCCACGGGCAGACCGTGAGTGTCCCAGCCGGCCTTGCGGTGAACCTGGAAACCCTGCATGGTCTTGTAGCGGTTGAACGTGTCCTTGATGCTTCGAGCCAACACATGGTGAATGCCGGGATGTCCATTGGCTGATGGAGGTCCCTCAAAGAAGATGAACTGAGGGCAGCCCTCGCGCTCATCGATAGATTTGTGGAAGACGTCGTTCTTCTCCCACTCTGCTAATACCTCTTGGTTAACAGCGGTAAGATTAAGCCCGCTGTGTTCGGCAAACTTTTTCGACATATATATCTTTTTTGTTCTTGTTTTTATTTTTGCGTGCAAAGATAGTGTAAAAATCCGAGTAATCGAAAGAAATGACTATTTATTTTATGTTACGCACAGGTGAGAAAAACGAATTTCATTTGATTTAAGCATCATTTTTCACACCGTCCCTGCTTTTGTTTGGAATAAATGTAGTAACTTTGCGTCTGAGGGAATGACCTTCAAAAGAAATCAAGATGAAAAAGAAATTTGAGATACATGTACCCGGCGACGCAAAGAAGGTGCTGCTACACACTTGTTGCGCTCCTTGCTCGTCTGCCATAATTGAGTGTCTGATGCAACACGGCATCCGCCCTACAATTTACTACTGCAACCCCAACATTTATCCGCTTGACGAATATAACATACGCAAGGACGAATGCACACGTTACGCCCAATCGTTGGGACTGGAAATTGTCGATGCCGACTATGACCACAACCATTGGCTGCGATGCGTGCAAGGCTTTGAGAATGAGCCTGAACGCGGTTCACGATGCATGCTTTGCTTTAAGATGCGTCTGCGCGACACGGCAGCCTATGCCCACGCCCATGGCTACGGCGTTGTGACCACCACGCTGGCCTCATCGCGATGGAAGAGCCTGGAGCAGATAAACGAAGCCGGCGCATGGGCCGTGGAACCGTTTGACGACGTCACATGGTGGGACCAGAACTGGCGAAAGGGCGGACTGAGCGAGCGACGCATAGCCATAATTAAAGAGTATGGCTTTTACAACCAGCAATATTGTGGCTGCGAGTTCAGCATGCGCCGCCTTGAGACACAAGCCGAGAACAAAAACGCATAAAAAAAACAAAGAAAAGAGATATGGACAAACCTTTAGTGAGCTTTATCGTAACCTACCATAACGAACCTGCCGAGATGATAGAACAATGTCTCGACAGCATAATGGCCCTTTCGCTCTCTGACAAAGAGCGCGAGATCATTATGGTCGACGATGGCTCCGACACAAACATATTCATGGCGCTTGCCGCATATCATGACAAGTTGACGTACATTCACCAGCCCAACAAGGGGCTGAGCGTCGCACGGAACACGGGCCTGAAGATGGCGACGGGAACATACATTCAGTTTGTCGACGCCGACGACTATCTGCTCATAACGGCCTATGAACACACCCTCGACCTCGCACGCTACCACAACCCCGACATCGTGCTCTTCCGTTTCACACACAAGCACGAAAGCGAGACGCCGTTTGTGCTCCCCACCCCTGTGACGGGTGCCGAATATATGCGCCACAACAACCTTCGTGCGTCGGCATGGGGCTACATCTTCAGACGCTCCGTTCTCGGCGACCTGCGTTTCACACCAGGCATACTGCACGAAGACGAGGAGTTCACGCCACAGCTTGTGCTGCGTTGCGAGCGCGTGTTCAGTACCAACGACAAGTGCTACTTCTACCGCAAACGCGAGAACAGCATCATCAGCAACAACGACACGAAGCACATCTTGCAACGCCTTAACGACACGGAGAACGTGATCTACCACCTGTTCGAGAAAAAGGAGACGCTCCCCATTGGTGACCAGCCTGCCTTGCAAAGACGCATAGACCAGCTCACGATGGATTATCTCTACATCACGATGAGCCTCACACGATCCATGCGCGAGGTGGAAAGCAGGATAAAACGCCTTGAAGCAAAGGGGCTGTTCCCGTTGCCCGACAAAGGCTACACAAAGAAATATTCGGCTTTCAGAAAGATGATTGCATCTAAAATGGGGCGCCGCATAATGCTTGCAACAATAGCTTTAAAGCAAAAACTATAAAACATTATCATTCAACAGAATAAGAACGTATTGTAAACCGCAAGAGCATCTTGAAACCGTTTATCTTGCGAAACGCAAGAGCGTCTTGAAAAACGTTTAATTTTGCGTAACGCAAAGAACGTCTTGAAACCGTTAAAAATGAAAATTCTTCTATTAGGCGAATACAGCAACGTGCATGCCACCCTGGCTAAGGGTCTACGCGCTTTGGGACACGAGGTGTTGGTTGTTTCGAATGGCGATTTCTGGAAAAACTATCCTCGCGACATCGACCTGTCACGCTCTTCAACACGCCTCGGGGCGTTGGCCTATCTGCTGAAGCTGGCAATGGTGTTGCCCAAGCTGAGGGGGTTTGATGTCGTGCAGATCATCAACCCCATGTTCCTTGAACTGAAAGCGGAGCGCATGATGACCGTCTACCGTTATCTCAGACGAAACAACGGAAAGATGTTCATGGGCGCCTTCGGCATGGACTATTACTGGGTCGACGTGTGCTGCAAGCAGATGCCTTTGCGCTATAGCGATTTCAACATTGGCAAACGGCTGCGCACAGACCACGAAGCCATGATTTACCGTAACAGTTGGGTGGGAACGGCGAAGGAGAAGCTGAACCGGGAAATTGCTGCCGACTGTGACGGCATTATCGCCGGACTGTATGAGTATTGGGCGTGCTACGCGACCACAGAATGGGCTTCGAAAACCACTTACATACCCTTCCCCATCGACTGCAAGGACGCGACGACCTGTGCTCCCGACAAAGAGCCCGACGCATCGCAACACAGACCTCTGAAGATGTTTATCGGCATAAATGCGTCACGAAGCGCTTACAAGGGCACAGACATAATGCTCAGCGCAGCCGAAGACATCGTGAGCCACTATCCCGATAAGGCTGTTCTGAACAAGGCCGTGTCGGTGCCGTTTGCCGAATACAGGAAGCTCATGAGCGACTCCGACATTATCCTTGACCAGCTCTACAGCTACACGCCTTCAATGAATCCGCTTGAGGCCATGAGACAAGGTTTGGTGTGTGTGGGAGGCGGCGAACCTGAATATTACGATTTTATCGGCGAACAGCTGTTGCGCCCAATAATAAATGTGGAACCCACATACGAGAGTGTGTATCAGCAGCTTGAACAGCTTGTGGAACATCCGGAACGTCTGCCACAACTCAAGAAAGACAGTAAGGAGTTTGTACGGAAACACCACGACCACATTAAGGTGGCACAACAATATTTAGACTTCTGGAACAAACAATAATTAAAAAACAACAATTAAAAAATAATAATTAAAAAATAATAATTAAAAAAACAAAAAGATGAGATTAAGACACATCATCTCTACACTCACCATAGCAACATTGCCTATGGGAGCAATGGCACAGGGCTTGAGCTCTGGCCTCAACCCTGCCGACATGGACACCTCCGTGCGTCCAGGCGACAGCTTCTACCAGTATGCTTGTGGCGGATGGATAAAGAGCCACCCGCTGCCAGCAGCCTACTCGCGTTACGGCAGCTTCGACAAGCTGGCTGAAGACAACAACATTCGCATAAACACCTTGCTCACAGAGCTGCTTCAAGGCAAGGGCTACGGGAAGGGCACCATCGAGCAGAAGCTCAGCGACTTCTACAAGCTCGCCATGGACAGCACACGACGAAACAAAGAGGGCGTGGCTCCCATCAAGCCCATCCTTAAAGAGATGGACAAGGCAAAGAGCGTGGCGCAACTGAAAGCCGTACAGCTCAAATATGCACCCTTCGGCTACGGATTGCCCTTCGGAGCCGGCTTTGGAGCCGACGAGAAGAATGCCTCACAAAACATTCTAAGCGTCAACCAAGGCGGCATTACTCTCGGACAGAAAGAATACTATACCGACACAGACGAAGCCACAACAGCCATACGCGAAGCTTACAAAACCTTTATTGCCAACATGTTCAAGCTCTGCGGCTACAACAAGGAGGCACAGCAGGCCGTGCAGGACATCATGAAGATCGAGACCGTGCTGGCAAAGGCAAGCAAGAGCAGAACGGAGCTTCGCGACGTGGAAGCCAACTATAACAAGACCACTATGGCCGACTTTGAGAAGCTCTACCCCAACCTGCCCTTGAAAAAGGTGTTCATGGCAGAAGGCGTGAAGGAGGAACATCTGCTCAACATCGTCGTGGGACAGCCCCTGTTCTTGGCAGAGGCCGACAAGCTGTTCGCAACGCTCACACCTGGAGAGCTGCGCCACTACATGCAATGGAACGTCATTCTGGGCGCAGCCAACTATCTGAGCGACGAGATGAGCAACGAATATTTCAACTTCTTCGGAAAGACCATGCGCGGACGCAAGGAGGATTATCCTCGTTGGAAACGTGCCACCAACCAGGTAGAATCGCAGATGGGCGAGGCGCTCGGACGAATGTATGTGGCAAAATATTTCCCTGCCGCAGCAAAAGAGCGCATGCAGAACCTCGTCAAGCAGCTACAGCTCTCGCTCGCCGAGCGCATAGAGAAGCAGACATGGATGAGTGAGGACACCAAGAAGGCGGCGCTCGACAAGCTAAACTCGTTCTATGTGAAGATCGGTTATCCAAACAAATGGACAGACTTATCGGCTCTCGTTATTGACCCGGCAAAGTCGTATTATGACAACGTGCAGGCCTGCCGCCTGTTCTGGGACAAGTGGGACCTCGACCATAAGGCGGGCAAGCCCGTTGACCGCGAAGACTGGTACATGTATCCGCAGACCGTCAACGCCTACTATAACCCCACGACCAACGAGATCTGCTTCCCGGCCGGCATCTTGCAGAAACCGTTCTTTGACATGAACGCCGACGACGCTTTCAACTATGGTGCCATTGGTGTGGTCATTGGCCACGAGATGACACACGGCTTCGACGACCAGGGACGCCACTATGACAAGAACGGCAACATGACCGACTGGTGGACGGCTGACGATGCAAAGAACTTTACGGAGCGTGCTGCACGCTGTGCCGACTTCTTCTCAAACATCAAGGTGCTGCCCGACCTCAACGGCAACGGCAGTCTGACGCTTGGTGAGAACCTCGCCGACCATGGCGGCTTGCAGGTTTCTTTCAACGCTTTCAAGCACGCCACAGCCGACAAACCTCTCGAAACCATCAACGGCTTCACACCCGAACAACGCTTCTTCCTCGCCTACTCTGGCGTATGGGCAGGCAACATAACAGAGAAAGAGATCCGCAGCCGCACAAAGAGCGACCCCCACGCGCTTGGCCAATGGCGCGTAGATGGTGCCTTGCCACACATCAACGCATGGTATGAGGCTTTCGACATCAAGCCCGACAACAAAATGTTCATTCCTGAGACAGAACGTGTAGACCTCTGGTAAGCCTCAAAGGAAACGGAAGGAGACAGAAGAAAACAGAAGAAACGGAAACAGCCTGTTTCCTTTTGAAAGAGATATTCCATATAAAGGCTTTTGAAAGAAATATTCCACATACAGGCTTTTCAAAAGAACTGTAAAAGAAAAAAACTCGTTGAGCAATCTAAAAGAAGATGCTCAGCGAGTTTTTTTTATATCAGAAGAGAGACTGGGCTCTCTTGTCTTTTTTTAAAGTTAGCGCCACAATGGCTGTTCAAATTACACCTTATTATATTATTATAATATAAGTTTTATAACATTATAAAATAAGCTCTTTACCTTTATAATATAAGCCTTAAAATATGTAATTACGTTTCTACAACGCTTCGTCCTCAGGACGATTGATTGTCTGTGCCACGTTTTTGGCAGCTTTTTTGGGGAGATGGCGTTTCTTCTTCAGCCATGCGGCCTTGCGTTGCTCATACTCCTCACGGTGACGTTCAAGAAAATTGTCAGCCATTGTTACGATCCTAAAATTTATTTCTCTTTAAACTTGGCGTAGACAACACTTATCTTTATAGGCTCATAGGGGTTGGCACTTCCACCAATAAGCTTGGTGCTTGTGAGCGACATGTCATGTGAGACCTTGGTAAGCTCCTGTGCCGTTGATGTCTTGTTGTAGGTCGTCGTTACAGGAATGATCACCACCTTGTTCCACTCGGGGTTCTGTGCGCGCTCCTCAGCAGAGGTGCTTGCCAGATGGGCTACAAGGTTAGAGATGTTGTTGAACGTATAGGTGTTGTAAGACGAGTTGTAGGCAGCAAGGAACGACGTTTTGTTGTCGGCTATGCGGTTCTCCTCAAAGAACGAGTAGAGGTCGGCCTTCGGTATCATCAGCAACGTCTGCGGAATGCCAAGCCCGTAGTTGTCTTTAGAGAAACTGTTGAGACGTGTGAACACCACCTTTGCCGAGTTGAGAACATCTTTCTCGTGACCGCTCATGATCTTCTCTACCGGAATGTCCATCTCTGTGAAGATGCCAGCAGGTGTTTTGAGCCATGTGCAACCGTTGTCGCCGACAAGCGTGCTGATATTGTCGTTGTCGTTGTCGATGGTTGTGGCCTGAAGCACCTCGTCGGTTCCAGCAAACGATGCTACGCGCGACAACGTGTCAAGAACTTGCTTCTCGGTTATGACGGGCTTTTTGTCTACATAAGTGGTGTCATATTTTGTCACCTTGGCGCTCAATCGGAAGTAGACGTTAAGCTGACTGATAGAGACATAAGCCATAGAACCCAGTCCTCCTTGGTTCTTGAAATAGAATCCCGGCACCACATTATGTATGAAAGCATAGGCGTTCTTGAAATATTTGGGGTTCTCATAATATTTCTGCATGACATAAGAGCCATAGTTGCTGTATGTCTTTCCGTTCTTGTCGGTATAAGGCTGGTCTATCTTTACACGGATGTTCTTCATGTAACGGCTGTCGGAACGTGTGTCGTCGCTTACGTTCTTGTCGTAGAGCGTGTAGACTTTCGATTTCTTCAAACCGTTGGTACGAAGATAGCCTTCCTTTTCAGGATCAAAGTTGGAATAGTAGAAACGACCTTCCTCCATTGGCTTGTTCATCTCATAAGCCGTGAGCTTCATTGTGGCCAGAGAGTCGCCAAAATAGTTGTCGTAATAGAGACGCAACTCACATGAGTCGGCAATTATCTCACCTGTGCTTGACAAGCTGCGTATGCTGTCTTTCTCAGGGAACTGGAAATTTTCCAACACATGAAACTGTGTCATAAAGTTGCCTGTGACGTAAGCTCCCGTCTGAGGGTCTTTTACACGTCCCACATATCCTGTAGAATTGCGCGACAAGACAGAGCCGGCAGCTATGGAGCGTGTGGCCACGGTGAACGTGTCGGCCTGTACATTCAGCTTGTCAAGATTGTTGATGAGCGAAGAACCAATCTCGTTGGTGTTGTCATCGCACGACATCAAAGCCATTGTTGCAGAAGCGATGAAAATGCCTGCAAACAATTTGAGTTTCATATTTATCCTTTTCATTAAAGAATTTTTTCGTATAACGAACTGTAAGCCTCGGTATAATCGCCCTCTGGCTTCTTCAACAATGGGATGTTTTTCTGTTCTGCATAGGCCATGAGGTCAGCATTGGCCTCATCGCCAGCCTGAATGACGGCGTCACTATAGTCGATCGCGAGCTTTGCCAGCTCCATGAAATCGAAATTCTCCTTATAAGGTGTGAGAAGCTCGTCGTTTATTTCGCGGAACGCAAGGCTTCGCTTGAAATTCTCTCCAACCGAGTGTTTGAGCTCCTTTGAGAACAACGATGTCACAACCTTGCAGTTGGCAAACGCGGGATCGTTGTTGTAAGCCATCTTGATGTAGAGAGGCACAATGGCTCCCATCCATCCTTGGCAATGGATGATATCGGGCACCCAACGCAGCTTCTTTACCGTTTCAAGCACGCCACGGGCAAAGAAGATGGCACGTTCGCCGTTGTCGGTATACTCTTGACCGTTCTCATCCTCTGCCATGAGACGCTTCATGAAATAGTCGTCGTTGTCGATGAAATAGACCTGAAGACGAGTCTGAGGTATGGATGCGACCTTGATGATCAACGGATGGTCTGTGTCGTCGATAATGAGATTCATTCCAGAGAGACGGATTACCTCATGC
>ERZ1023633.587-NODE-587-length-14473-cov-8.241989_pt1 | contig 14473 bp, 7 predicted proteins | sample MGYA00380333_ERZ1023633 | MGnify/ENA primary metagenome ERZ1023633 (study PRJEB33179, sample SAMN07448972) | human gut metagenome | biome: Human-gut; feature: Human associated habitat; material: Faeces | host: Homo sapiens | place: India: Bhopal | collected...
CAAAATTCATAATTCGAAAATTGAACATCGGCTGAAATCCGTAAATTCAACAATCAACATTCAAAAATCAAAATTCCTATAGCGGGGGTGGGGCTTCCTTTTATAAAAAAAACAATAATAAAACAATAACAAATATGCAAGAAACAAGACAAAACCGAATAGCGCGACTGCTGCAGAAGGAGCTTAGCCTCATCTTCCAGTCGCAGACAAGAATGATGCACGGCGTGATGGTGAGCGTGACCAAGTGTCGCGTGTCGCCCGACCTCAGCATCTGCACAGCTTATCTCAGCATCTTCCCTTCCGACAAGGGCGATGAGATAATGAAGAACATCAACGCCAGTGAGAAGACCATACGCTACGAGCTGGGAACACGCGTGCGCAACCAGTTGCGCATCATACCCGAGCTGCGCTTCTTCATTGACGACTCGCTCGACTATATCGAGCACATCGACTCGCTGCTAAAGAAATGAGGCTCAACCTTCCTTTCTTCATAGCCCGACGTTACCTGTTCTCGAAGAAGAGCACCAACGCCATAAACGTCATATCCATCATCTCGATGGTGGGTGTGGCGGTGGCTACGATGGCTCTGGTCATCGTGCTCAGCGTGTTCAACGGCTTCCATGACCTGGTAGCTTCGTTCTTCACCAACTTTGACCCGCAGCTCGAGGTCGTTCCCGTGAAGGGCAAGGTGGCGGCTGCCGACGATGCCGTGTTCATGAAGATCCGTCAGCTGCCAGAGGTCGACATGGTTTCCGAGTGTGTGCAAGACCAGGCCCTCGCCTTCTATGGCGGTCAGCAGGCCATGGTCAACATCATGGGTGTGGACGACAATTTTGCCCGCATGACACGCATACAGAAAATTCTCTATGGCGACGGCGACTTCTCTCTTCAGGCTGCCAACCTCGAGTATGGCGTGCCAGGCATACGCTTGGCACAGACTCTTGGCATGGGTGCCCGCTGGGACGGGTTCCTCAAGATCTATGCGCCGCAACGCGAGGGACAGCTCACCGACATGGCATCGCCTGCCGACGGGTTCGTCACCGACTCGCTCATATCGCCCGGCGTGGTCTTTGCCGTGAACCAAGCCAAGTATGACCGCGACTATCTCATCACATCCATTGCCTTCGCCCGCCGACTGTTCTTCCGTCAGGGCATGGTGTCGAAGCTCATGGTCAAGCTCAAGCCAGGCACCGACCTCGACGCGGCTAAGCGCAAGATCAAGAACCTCGCTGAGGGGCGCTTCAACGTGCTCGACCGCTTTGAGCAACATGCCGACACGTTCCGCATAATGCAGGTGGAGAAGGTGCTGGCATACCTCTTCCTGTCGTTCATCCTCGTGGTGGCGTGCTTCAACATCATCGGCTCGCTATCCATGCTCATCATTGAGAAGAAAAAGGATGTGCAGACGCTGCGCAACCTCGGAGCAACAGACCGCACGCTCACACGCGTGTTCCTGTTTGAGGGACGCATGATCTCGGCCCTCGGAGCTGTTGTGGGCATACTGCTCGGACTGCTTCTTTGCTGGCTACAGCAAGAGTTTGGCCTTGTGCCCATGGGCGACAGCTCGGGCACGTTCGTGGTCAACGCTTACCCCGTGAGCGTTCATTACAGCGATGTGCTCATCGTCTTCATCACGGTCTTGGCCGTGGGATGGGCAGCAGCGTGGTATCCGGTGAGATATATGTCGCGCCGACTGCTCGGCAAGGCGCTGTGAGCCAAACCCGCAAACAGATGATAAGGTCGACCTTCCATCTAACCTGACAAAAAGAAAACAAAACAAAAACAATGATGACCTGGATAGACGGACTTTTTAATGTCCATTCAGCTTTGCAGACCGTTGTGGTGCTGTCGCTTATCTGCTCCGTGGGTCTGGCCCTCGGCAAAATTCATGTGCGTGGCGTGTCGTTAGGCATAGCCTTCGTGTTCTTCATAGGCATCTTGGCGGGACACTTCCACCTGAGCGCCAACGAGCAGATGCTCGATTTTGCCGAGACCTTCGGACTGACGCTCTTTGTCTACACCCTCGGACTGTATGTCGGTCCCAACTTCTTCGGACTGATGCGGCATGAGGGCATACAGTTTAACATGTGGAGCTTCGCCGTCATCGTGGTGGGCACCGTTATGGCCATTGTGTTCACCTTCGTGCTGCCCGTGGGCATGCCCGATATGGTGGGCATCTTGTGTGGCGCCACCACCAACACGCCGGCGCTCGGTGCCGCCCAACAGGCGCTTGAGCACGCTTCGGTGTCGAGCAGCGGTGCCGCCTTGGGCTGCGCCGTGACCTATCCGTTGGGTGTGGTGGGCGTAATTCTTGCCATGATGCTGATGCGGCGCTTTGTTGTCAAGCCCGATGACCTGAAACCGAAGGTCAGCCCCGATGCCGACAACACCTACATAGCTCAATATGTGGCCATCAACCCAGCCCTCGCGGGAAAGACCATTGCGGAGATTGCGCAGATGACACACATGAAGTTTATCATCTCACGCATCTGGCGCGGCGACGGCGTGATCGTGCCGCTGGCAGAAACGCAGATCCACATCAACGACAACCTGCTGGTGGTGACCACGCCCCATGAGGCCGACGCCATGGAGATCTTGTTTGGCGAGAAGGTGCAGAAAGACTGGAACCGCGAGAAGATCGACTGGAACGCCATCGACTCGCATGTGGAGAGTCGTGTGATCGTCGTTACCCGTCCTGTGCTCAACGGCAAGGTGCTCGGCGCCCTTCATCTGCGCGATGCTTACGGCGTGAACGTCAGCCGTGTGATGCGCGGCGACATCAAGCTGCTTGCCACCGACAACCTCATGCTCCAGTATGGCGACCGCGTGACCGTGGTGGGCAAGCCCGACGCCATAAACCATGTGGAGAGCTTCCTTGGCAACGCCGTTCAGGTGCTCAACGAGCCCAACCTCGGTGCCATCTTCTTCGGCATGATCCTGGGTCTCGCCCTCGGCACCATTCCGCTCAACCTGCCGGGCATGAGCGCTCCCGTGCGTCTGGGCATGGCCGGCGGCCCCATCATCGTCGGCATACTTGTGGGCTCGCTTGGTCCACGCGCCCATTTCATCAGTTACACCACGCGGTCGGCATCGCTCATGCTCCGCAAGCTGGGCCTCTCGCTCTACCTCGCCTGCTTGGGTCTTGCTGCCGGCGGCGACTTCTTCCATACCGTCATGCGCCCTGAGGGCTTGCTGTGGATAGGCCTCGGCTTCGTGCTCACCGTGGTGCCTGTGCTCATTGTGGGCATAATAGCGCTGAAGAGCAAGAAACTCGATTTCGGTTCGGTCTGCGGCATCGTTTGTGGTGCTATGGCTAACCCCATGGCTCTGGGCTATGCCAACGACACGATGAAGGGCGACTCGGCCTCTGTGAGCTATGCCTCGGTCTATCCGCTCGGCATGTTCCTTAGGGTTGTCATCGCTCAGGTTATCATCATGTTCTTCGTCTGAACGACAATGGGCTTGGTTTTTAAGACAAAAGGGGATAACGTTCTCTTCTTGACGTTTTTTAAGACAATAGGTGGATAACGTTATCTTCTTGGCGATTTTTTAAAGACAATAGAGACAATAGGGACAATTTTTTTTGATTTGCTGCGGCTGTTATAGCTTCTCAATCAAAGAATTGTCCCTATTGTCTCTATTGTCTTTAAAACCTCCGCAAGAAGGTATGCTTTATTTTGTGTTTGTTAGCCCCTCTCCTGTCTTAATCGTCCTTAGGCGCTGGCTTCACCAGGAAGGCGCTCAGCTCCCATAAAATATAGATAGGTATGAAAACCGCCATGAGGGTGAACGGGTCTGACGAGGGTGTTATGAACGCAGCCACCACAAGCAACGCCACAACGGCGTGGCTACGGTAGGTGCTGAAGAAGCCGCGGTGCAGAATGCCAATCTTGCCCAAAAGCATCGACACCAGGGGAAGCTCAAACACGATGCCCATCATGAACACAAGCATCAGAAAATTGTCCATGTACGAGTCGAGCGACAGCTGGTTGCTGATCGACGCGCTCAACTGGTAGTTGTAGAGGAACCGCAGCGTCAGCGGGAACACCACGCTGTAGCCCACCACGCAGCCAATGAAGAACATGACCGTTCCAAAGACAAAGGTGAACCTCATGCTCTTGCGCTCGTTCTCATAGAGCGCCGGGCAGATAAACTTCCACACCTCATAAACGAGATAGGGGAAGGTTATGAGCAACGCCAACCAGAACGACAGCGACATGTGGAGGAAAAACTGCGACGACAGTCGGATGTTTATAATGCTGACATGGAACGGGCGCGTCAAGTCGTCGGGCATGATGGCCACCTGCTCCGACATCTTTGCCAACCAACGGTAAAGGAAAAACTGGTTGTCGATGGGAGCCATGATCACATGCTCGAAGATCCAGGGAATGAAAGCGAAGCCGCCAATGATGAAGATGCCAAGGGCTGAAAACACCCTTACAAGCATCCAGCGCAACGCCTCCAAATGGTCCCAAAAAGTCATCTCGTTCAACGGCTCTGGTTCGTCGCTTTGCTGCTCACCGCCCTGCTCCTGCTGCTGTGCTTGGCCGCTTTGCTGCTCACCGCCCTGCTCCTGCTGCTGTGCTTGGCCGCTTTGCTGCTCACCGCCCTGCTCCTGCTGCGCTGTTTGGCTGACAGGTTGCTGCTCGCTCTGCTCCTGTGCTTCAATGCTCTGCTTCAAGCCGTCGTTTGTTGAAGCTGTCGTAGAAGGCGTGGTTTCTTCTTTGTCTGTCATCCGTATGTTTTTTCTTCTTTGTTCAGCCGATTAATCTTGTTTTGGAAACCAGGGCACTATTTGTCCTCTTTCTTATCAGCCTCTTCGGCTTTGTTGACGTCTTTTTTTATCTCTTCGTTAATTCCGTTTACGCCTTCCTTAAAGTTTTTAATGCCGACGCCCATTCCGCGCATCAGTTCGGGAATCTTCTTGCCTCCGAAGAGCACGAGCACAACGATGAGAATAAGAATCAGTTCGGGTGTTCCGAGGCCTCCAATAAGGAGCAGTGATGATGTTGTCATGTTTTTTTTTCTTGTCCTTAAAAAATTGATGTATCTGTTAGTTTCGTTAAAAACGGCCCAACTCTTTGTGTTGCGTGTTATGCCGTTAAACCATGCACAAAGTTAGCTAAAAATAGTGATTGCTGCTCACTGTGTTACAACATTAATGGCTTTAATGTACATTTTTTAATGTTTCTTAAATATTTGCGCGTCATTTTTAATAATGATAGCAGATAAAGGTAAACATTGTTAAGAAATCTTATTAACATTTATTTTGTTAATAATTTAGCTAAGTTAATTTATTTTCTTTATCTTTGCCGAAAATAATTACTACTATTGCTTAAAAAAAGCCAATAATGAGTTGAAAAACCAACGTTTGAAGATCCCAAAATTGTTAAGTTTTGCCCTTGCAGTTGAAAAACCAATTGTGAACAAAACAAAACAAACAACGACATATAAATCAAATATAAACAAAACAAAACCAAAAACAAAATTAAAAACTTTAAAAACAACAAAAGCCAAATATAAATCAAATATAAATCAAAACCATATTTTTAAACCAATCCTATCACAATGAAACGAAACTATTTCAATTTGCACTCTCTCAGGAGAGCTTGCCTTACCGGTGCATTGGTGCTTACAGCCATGGTTGCAAGTGCCCAGAGTACCGTGATCAAAGGTAATGTAAAGGATGCTACGGGAGAACCCGTTATCGGTGCCACCGTCAAGATTCAGGGTGAAACGAAAACAGGTTCTATCACCGACATCGACGGTAACTATGAGATTACAGTTCCCTCGCCCAAAGCAAAGATCGAGATCTCTTATCTGGGCTCAAAGACACAGGTTGTTTCCGTTGAAGGAAAAACTACCGTAAACGTTACGCTTCAGAACGAGAGCCAGGCCATTGACGAGGTTGTTGTGACAGCTCTCGGCATCAAGCGCCAGTCGCGCTCGCTCGGCTATTCTACCACAAAGGTGGGCGGCGACGAGTTCCAGCTCGCCCGTGACCCCAACCTCGGCAACGCCCTCTCAGGCAAGATCGCCGGTGTGTCGGTAGCAGGTAGCGCCACAGGTGGCGGCTCTTCACGCGTCGTTATCCGTGGTAACGCCTCAATGACCGGCAACAACATGCCTCTTTACGTTATCGACGGTGTGCCTTTCGACAACACCAACCAGGGCACAGGTGGCACATGGGGCGGCACCGATATGGGTGACGGTCTGAGCAACATCAGCCCCGACGATATCGAGAGCATACAGGTGCTCAAGGGTGCTGCAGCATCTGCCCTTTATGGCTACCGTGGTGGTAACGGTGCCGTGCTCATCACAACAAAGAGCGGCAAGAAGGGCCAGCCCGTGAGCATCGAGGTGAACAACAACCTCACCTTCAACACCATCTACGACCAGCGCGACTTCCAGACAGTCTTCGGTCAGGGTACAAACGGCAAGCGCCCGATGGACGTTACTGCTGCACAAGACTCGGAGCAGAGCAACTGGGGTGAGGCTATGGACGGTGGCGAGGCTGTAAACTTCCTCGGCAACAAGTACAAGTATTCTTATGTCGACAACTTCGACAACTTCTACCGTACAGGTGTGACAGAGAACGCTTCTGTTGCCATCTCTGGTTCTGACCAGAAGGTAACATACCGTCTTGGCGCTACATATAATAAGGAGAAGGGCATCCTGCCTAACGCCAACAACCGCCAGCTCGGTTTCAACATGAACACAACCTACAACCTGTTCAAGAACCTTTCGGCTACCGTAACAGCCAACTATGTGTTCGAGAAATTCAACGGACGTTCATCGCTCTCTGACGGCAACGGCAACACCAACGCTTCTCTGCTATGGCACGCCAACTCGTTCGACATCCGCTGGATGGAGCGCGGCTCAGCTGAAAGCCCATGGGGTACAACCGTTGACGGCAAGGAGATGATCGGCGGTACCAACATCTACTTCAACAACCCCTACTGGCTCCAGTATCGCAAGACCAACGTGGCCAAGCGTAACCGTTTCACAGGTGCCATCAACCTTAAATGGGACATCACCGACTGGCTCTACCTCCAGGGAGCTGTGCAGCGTGACGGCTATACCTACGAGAACAAGACCGTGCAGCCTACAGGTGCTGCTGCCGACCCCTATGGCTTCATGACCGAGTATATGAAGAACTATTATGAGATGAACTACAACTTCCTCCTCGGCTTCAACAAGATTTTTGCCAAGGACTGGAGCGTTGGCGCTACATTCGGCGGCAACAGACAGGACAACACCTATAAGACTTACTACCCGACAAAAGGCGGACGTCCGTTCATCGTTGACGGCCTCTGGTCTGTTAACAACCTCGACCCGACAGACCTCCGAGGTGAGATTGAGTATGCAAAGTATCGCGTCAACTCGCTCTACTTCACAGCCGACTTCGGTTGGAAGAACCAGGTGTTCTTGAACGTAACAGGACGTAACGACTGGTTCTCTACTCTGGCTGACGACAGCAACAGCTATTTCTATCCCTCTGTAACAGCATCGTGGGTGTTCACCGACTCGTTCCGTGAGAGCCTGCCCGATTGGTTCGACTTCGGTAAGATCCGTGCCGGCTACGCTTTCGCATCTAACGGCACATCTGCTTACCAGAACCTGCTCCGCTACAAGGTGAAGAACTATAAGATCAACGGTGTTCAGGCTTCTACAGCCAACTCGGGCACCTATCCTAACGAGAACCTCAAGCCGGTACGCATCACAGAGAAGGAGATTGGTCTTAACCTTGCCTTCTTCCGGAACCGCTTGAACTTCGACCTCGCCTACTATATCAAGAACACGAAGGACGATATCGCCAACGTTTCTACCTCTTCAGCCTCAGGTTTCTCAGCACGCGTTCTGAACGTCGGTGAGATCGAGAACCGCGGTTTCGAGTTCATGGTCGACGCCACACCCGTGCAGACCAAGCGCTTCATGTGGAACACCGTCTTCAACTTCTCTGTAAACAACTCTGAGGTTAAGTATCTCGGCGAGGGCGTTAAGCGTCTTGCCATCGAGGGCGCAACATCGCGCATGGGCTCAGTAGGCGTTTACAACGTTGTCGGCTCGGCTTACGGACAGCTCATCGGCTACAAGTATAAGCGCGACGACCAGGGACGCCTCCTCCTCAAGGACGGTATGCCTCAGAACAACGGCGAGCAGGTGAGCCTCGGCAGCGGTGTCTACAAGTACACTGGCGGTTGGAGCAACACGCTCAAGTATCGCGACTTCTCTCTCTCATTCCTCGTTGACTACAAGTTCGGTGCCAAGCTCTTCTCTGGTTCTAACTATCAGGCTTACAGCAACGGTCTCCACAAGAACACGCTCGTAGGCCGTACAGCCGAGAACCCCAACCAGCTCTATGTGTTCCCGGGCATTGACGAGGCAACAGGTCAGCCCAACCAGGTGGCTGTGTCAGCACAGAACTACTATGGCAAGATCTGCGAGAACAACATCGCTGAAGAGTTTACATACAACGCAAGCTTCATTAAGCTGCGTGAGGTTTCGCTGAGCTACACATTCCCCAAGAGCCTTCTCGAGAAGACCAAGTATGTGAAGGGTTTGACAGTGTCTGTAATTGGCCGCAACCTGTGGACAATCATGAAGCACACCGACAATATCGATCCCGAGTCGGCTTACAACAACAGCAACGGTCAGGGTCTTGAGCTCAACGGTTATCCCTACACCCGCAACATCGGTTTCAATGTAAACGTCAAATTCTAACATAACATAAGATCATAACAGCTATGAAAAGATATATTAAAAATACACTCGCTGCGCTCTCCATTGTCGCACTGGCTTCAAGCTGCGGCGACTTCGGTGACCTCAACGTCGATCCGGAGCACTCCAACTCTGGAAACGTGAACTACCAGATGGTATTCACAAACGCACAGCACCAGGCGCTCGGTTCCGACTGGGACGTATGGCGCGACGGACTTATCTACCTCTCACAGTGGAACCAGCACATCGCTGCCGGTGGCTGGTGGTGGAGCTACGGTCTCAACAGCTACTCTAACGGCTATGCTGCCGCTTACTGGGGCTCTGTGCTCGGCTCTGGCGACCGTGCCACCATCCGTGACATCCAGACCGTTATCTCAAAGTGGAAGGACGATCCTGCTAACCAGCAGAACTATCAGATCGCGCGTATCATCCGTGCATACACCTTCCAGCGTCTTACCGACCTCCATGGCGACATTCCCTACTCAGAGGCAGGACAGCCCGCAGAGCATCCTTATCCTAAGTATGACACGCAGAAGGACATCTACATGGATCTCCTCAAGGAGCTTGACGAGGCTCAGGCTGCTCTCGGCTCAGGCGTAGCATCTCTCGGCAAGCAGGAGCTCTTCTACAACGGTGACGTTGCCAAGCTGAAGAAGTTTGCCAACTCGCTCATGCTTCGCGTGGCCATGCGTCTGACAAAGGTTGACGACGCCACAGCCAAGACCTACGTTGCCAAGGCTTTCGCCAACGGCGTGATCACAAGCAACGACGACAACTGCATGCTCATGCACGCTGGCGGTGTAACAACCAACGACTCTTCTGAGCCTTACGCAAAGATCATCGTTCACGAGGATCCGGGTGTGGCTTTCATCAACACAACGTTCCTCGACCTGCTCAAGAGCACCAACGACCCGCGTATACCTCTCTTCATGTGCGTTTATCCTACCGACTATGAGACAAAGGACGTGGATCCCGCCAAGGCAGACAACGCTGCTCCTGCTTTGCAGAAGGCTCTCCCCGGCTTCTTCAGCATGAGCCCCTCATCTGACTACTCTATCAAGAAGTATAACGGCACAGAGTTCACCGATGAGGTTCTTTCTGACAAGAACAGCGACAAGTATTACAAGAAGGCTTACTCACAGCCCAACCGCTCAACCTACGGCGACCCCACAGGTCCTACGTTCGTATGCACAGCTGCCCAGACCAACCTGCTGCTTGCAGAGGCTGCTCTCCGTGGCTACATCAGCGGCGACGCAAAGACTTTCTATGAGGCTGGTGTGCGTTGCGCCATGAAGCAGTTCAGCGCTTTCCCAAGTGCTAACGCCAAGACTCTCGTGAGCACATACCTCACCGACGCTGCCATCAACGCTTACCTCGCTGCTAACCCCTACGATGCAGCTAAGGCTTATGAGCAGATCAACACCCAATATTGGATCAACTGCTTCTTCGACGAGTATGAGACCTACGCCAACTGGCGTCGTTCTGGCTATCCCGTATTGGAGGAGAAGACTCATCTGCAGCCCATCTTCAGCTCAATGGGCAACTGGGGTCCTGGCATCGTTCGCCGCATGCCTTATCCTTCTGACGAGGTTCAGATCAACGGTGCAAACTATAAGGAGGCTCTCAACCGTCTTGGTTTGCAGACCGAGGACAACTTCAACAACACCCGCGTATGGTGGGACAAGGAATAACGACAAAGATACATCCTCTATAGTTTAGTACAATTAAAAGGGAGCGAACCTTTCGTGGGTTCGCTCCCTTTTTAGCTTAAGGCCAAACAAAAATCTATTGGTCTAAAACAAGCGTGTCAATAAACAGAATTATTGTCTCACCACAATCTTCTTGACGTTGTTGCCAACCTTTACAACATATATGCCATTTGCAGCTGGCACAGAAACGGTCGGTTCTGTGGCTTTTCCGTTGAAGAGAACCGCACCTGCAGCGTTGCTTATGGTTATGTTCTTGCCTTCTGCCTGTGCAACGATGATATGACTGTTGAGAGCTTTTATAGACACTTTGTCCGATTCTACTGAAGCGACACCGCTCAAATTGCCAAGTGCCACCACGTTTGAGAAGCGAGATTCGCCTGTTGCATAAACAGCTGTTACGGCATAGAGATGGTTCTTGCTTATGTCTATTTTGTCGGTGAATGTAGTTGTACCTACAGGCTCCTGGTTGATTTTCTCGCCGTCGCGGTAGATGTTGTAACCCACGAGCGACAACTCGCTGGGCAGACCTGTGCCAGGAATGTATGTCACATCGTCAAGAACCATAAGATAGCAGTTGTTTGAGGTACAGCGTATAGCGAAATACTTAGTGCTCTCAGGCAACTCTGCTTCCTTTTCTGTCCAGTCGAGCGGTGCTTCACCCTTAGCCACTTCTGTAAAGTCGGCAACCTCTCTGCCTTTGCTTGATGCCATTACCGAGTAGGTCTCATTAGGATAATTGCCTGAGATAGACCGAACCCAGAACTTGATAGTCTGTTTGTTGCCCGAGAGTTCTGGCGAGATCAGCCAATCGTCGTTCAGACGGTCCTTGTCGGCAAAGGCCATGAGCATCTGCTTGCCTGTGTGTGCAGCCCAAACCTCATAGTCGCCATCGCTGCGCATGTGCAGATAATCGGCGTTGAACACCTGGAACGATTTTGCTGCTTCTCGATATGGGAAGTTGAGAGGCAGTAAGCCGAAGGTTCCTTCTTCGCCTTCCACATCTTCAAGCGTCCAGTCGCCAAGATCATCAATCGTGAACGGTGTGTAATCTTCAAAGCTCTCTGTCACGGCTTCAGTGGCAGGTGCCACATAAGTCTCTGGTGCTGTCCATGTGAGGTGCACGCTGTTGCCTTCGGCTGATGCAGCCAGCCCCCTGGCTGTTGGATATTTAGGCAAGCTGTTGGTCACCGCCAGCACGTCAGACACGTTGTTGGCAGAGTTCTCATCGGCAGCGTATGCCACTTCCACATGGTAGTTGTCTGTATCGGCATTGTCAAGGCCGAGCTTTACATTGCATGAGACCACTTTCGTTTCTCCAGCAGCGAGGGGTGTTCCTTTCTCTGTTGAGAAAAGTTTGTCGTTGCAGTAGAAATTTACAGCATAGTCTTCTGCCACTGTCTGTCCGAGGTTCTCCACGGTTGCCGAAAGCGTGTTGTCGGCATCAAAGAAGAAATGTTTCTTACCGCTGAGCGTCACGGCAAGATCGTTAGCGTAAAGGTCGCGCACGCCGATAGCATCAATCGCTATTATGCCGTTGTCGTTTGCCGTTGCCTCGAATCCTATCTGCAGATAATTGTTGTTCTTATATTGAGAAAGAGGCAGGCTTAGCTTTGACCATCCCTCGGGCAGATCGTTGTTATAGTTGATAACCTTTAGATCCTCCCATGCACCAGTGTCGGCAGAAGCCTGTATGGCGAGGGTGTTCTGCGATTTCTTGTTATAGTACCATAGCTCGAGAGTAGGGTTCTTCGTTCCCTTGAGGTCTATGTTTCCAGAGAACAGTTGGCAGCGGTCGCCGTCATTGTTCTTTGAAAAGAATATGTAGCCTCCATCCTCGTCGTAGGGCTTAGGCATTCCCTGAGTCTTGTCCTTGTCATACAACACCCAGCTGCCTATGCCTGAACGTGCCACCATGCTCCAGATAGGATATGTGCTGAAGCCCGATTTGAATGTCTCGAAATATGGCAGCTCGTATGGTGTGCCTCCCACAACAACAGGATGTGCCGTGCTGTATGTTCCATAGCCCAAGCTGTTGTTCGGTATAACGGCATAAGTTACAACGACCTGGCTTGTAGCTGCATAATCGTCCGTGAAGCTTGTTTCCTCAGTGTCTTCCACGAGCGTTTTCTGCTCGTCACCGACAAAGCGGTAAACGGTATATTTGCAGTCGGCAGGGTCAACATAGCCACCGTTCTGTCCCTTTGGCGCTTCCCATGAAACGATCTGTTTTCCGTCCTTCAGTTGCACGCTGACGGTTGTCTTGCCCGGTACGTCAGGTCCTGCATATACGGTTGTTTTTGCAGGAATGCTTGCTCCTGCTTCGTTGTAAGCCAAGACGGAGATGTTGTTTGAGCCGCTGTTCACGTTAATGGTTGCCTTCTGTTCCGATCCCGGTTGCGGGTTGTCAATGGTCTTCTGCAATGTTCCGTTGCATAGAACCTCTACCTTTGTGAGCTTGTCAATGTCCTTGCCGCCAACTGTCTTTGAAGGAGTGGTGAAAACAACATCAGCCGTAAGGGCACCGTTGGCATCAGATGTTGCCACAAGGTTGCTCACCTCGGCAGGAGCCGACATGTGCGAACCCTCGATGCTGACATTTGTCAGGGCGAGATTGAACATGTCGGCATCAGAAACGGCATGGAATCCGAAATTGTAATTTCCGTCTTCAGGTACCTCTATTATATATGAGTATTCCTTCCATTCGCCCGATTTGTTGTTGTCCACAACGGTCGGCTTCATCACCACATTGGTCATGCTCTCTGGTGTGGTGCCTTTGCCGTATGCCACCTCCATCTTCTCGGGCTTTGTCATGTAAACACTTGAAGCCTTGAACGAGAGCACATATCTGACACCCTTGTCCAGTTTTATCGATGGCGTGATAAGCCATTCGTCCTTCGGGTTGTTTTTGTTATATTCGCAAACGGCATAGCTTGTGTTGTCTTCACGGTTTGTTACACGTTTCCATGTTGAACCGTCGCTGTAGCCGTCGGTCACGGTGAAGGTTGCGAACCGTTCGTCATTGTCGAAGGCTTCATTGAAAGGCGTCTCGATAGGCTTGCCCACGTTTACGCGGTTCGATGCTGTGGCCTCGCCGCTTGCAGCCGAGTTCTTTGCCTCCACATTATAATATATGCTTGTTATCTTTTCAGCAGACAGCTTCTCGCTGAATGTTGTTGCGGTAAGAGCGTCGGCACACACTTTTCCTTCAGGCATGCGTGTTACCCTGTATGTCAGGTTTTCAGGATCAATATATCCCCCATGCACACCTGCCGTTGGAGCATCCCATGTAAGTGTCACGGTTTGATTGTCGGCGGTGCTGAGCTTCAAGTTGCCGACCGTCAGCGGTGTGTCGATGCCTATGAAGGCTGTCTTTTCGGTCAATGATGTCTTGCCAGAACCGTTTGTCAGCGTCACGGCAAGAGTGGTCTCGCCCGTTGCTGTTGTGCTCACGTCTTTGCTTACAGCATCGCCAGCCTTGGCTGAACCCGTTGCCACGGTCTCGCCGCCAATGGCAATGGTGTAGTCGAGGTTTCCGGAGAGGTCCTTTCCGTCTATGCTCTTCTTTGGCATGACGAAAGAAACCTTTCCGTTGCCAGTGCCCTTGTCGAAAGAAGCCTTGAGCTCTTCCACCTTGGCAGGTGCGCCAACGCTCTGTGTCGAAGCCGGGATGTAAATGTCTACAAACGTTTCGTTCTGCGGAAACTGCATCACCTTGTCTGCCTGTCCCGTTTCTGTGTTTATTGTGTAAAGGTAGGTTTTGTTTGCAAAAATTGAGATGTTGCTCGTATTGTAACAATAATATAGCGTGTTGCTGTCTTGGTCGAATTCAGCCGATTGCGGAACCCAGTGGTCTATTGTTGCGAGTCCTGTATCGCCAATTTTTGTCGTGCTGCCTGTCGATTTGTCAAATATGTAAAGCGCAAGGTCGGCACCCACTCCGTATATTGTGCCTTGGCTGTTGGCGGCAATGGCAGAATAGAATTGTGGCAGGGTTGCTATTTTTGTCCGCTCGCCTGTTTCAAGGTTTAAGGTTCCGAAAGAAT
>ERZ1023633.591-NODE-591-length-14403-cov-10.171522_pt1 | contig 14403 bp, 9 predicted proteins | sample MGYA00380333_ERZ1023633 | MGnify/ENA primary metagenome ERZ1023633 (study PRJEB33179, sample SAMN07448972) | human gut metagenome | biome: Human-gut; feature: Human associated habitat; material: Faeces | host: Homo sapiens | place: India: Bhopal | collected...
GTCGGTGCGGACGTCTGCGTCGGTCGGTGCGGATGTCTGCGTCGGTCGGTGCGGATGTCTGCGTCGGTCGGTGCGGATGACACACATAGCACAAACACACATAGAAAAAGCCACGCTTCCCATCGAGAAGCGTGGCTTTTTCGTAGGAGGGTATGGCATCCTGCCATACCCACGCAATTAGCATGTTTAAAGAGTAACGCTAACCATAGGCAGCGTGATACATAACGCTAACCAATGGCAGCGTGATACATAACGCTAACCAGTGGCAGCGTGGGTATGGCAAGGATGCCATACCCTCCTATATTACTTCACGACAACCTTGCGAGCTGTGCCGTCAGACATGCGAACGATGTTCACACCCTTCTGCGGAGCAGCGAGCTGTGTGCCGTCTACTGCGTAGCGAGCTACCTCTACGGCAGCGGCATCCGCAGCAGCATCATTGATAGCTGTCTCTGTAGCCTCGTGGATGAGCTGCAACTCAGACGGACCACTGTACCAGTTGTACTCGAGGTTGAGGAAGAGCGACTTGTGGTTGTTCACTGCCACTACACGCTGATAGATGTTCTTCTTAGCATAGTCAGCTGGCAATGTGACACTTGCCTTAGCATCCAACAAACCAGGCTGACACTCGATGCAAGTAGCGAAGGCATCGCCCTTCTTCAGCTGCTGTGTCACCTTGAGGTTGTCGATGTAGAGCACGCCCGGTCCGTCGGTTGCGTAGATAACAATCTTCGCGTCCTCGTAACCCTTGCTAAACTCGCACTCCACGTTCTTCCAAGTCTTCTTGTCGAGGTCGAAATGCTTACGCTCCACCTCCTCGTACAGACCCGTTTCGGGGTTGAACGCAACGATGGCTGCGACGGCGTTCACCTGATACTCCGGATAGTTGTGCTCCTTGTCGAGGTCGTCAGATGCGTAGTCGCCCCAGAGCGAGACATTCAGCTTCACGCTGCTGTCGGCAGAGATGTTGAGTACGGGAGTCTCAAACTTTGCGTAGCGTTTCAGGTCCTCACCAGTCTCAGCATCCTGAACATTTTTTACGACGTCATAGAAGTAGTTCCATCCGTCGACCATTACATATCCTCCTGTGAGCGGTGCCCAATAGGTAGCAAAGCAGCCATTCATGTTTGTGCCCTTAGGATAGCCCTTAGCTTGAGACAGAAGATCCTTAGGTTCGTTGCCCGGAGTCCAGTCCATCTTTGAACCACCTGCGTCGGTTACGCTGTTGAAGTCCTCGTCGATGAGTGTGAACTCACCATCGTTCTCAGCGACGCGGTCCTCGTACACATAATAGTTGTAGAAGAGTGCGTTTGGAATCTTTTCCCATGTAGCGGTGTAGCTACCGTCTGCAGCTATCTCCACGTCGTCTGGTGTAGGCGACTGCAGCTCGTTGAGCACTACGTAGCGCGAAGGCTGCGACTTGCTTGTGCCGTCAGAAGCCGTTACGTTGTAGCGATAGATTACGCCTGGTACGATATTGCGCACGGTGCAAATAGTATCGGTGGTCTCGAAGTCTTTAACAACCTGCTCACCAATATTACCCTCTTCGTCCGATTTATACACATTGACATAATACTTTGTTGCGCCTTCAACCTTGTTCCAGCGTGGGCGGAAACTTGTACCTGTATAGAAGAGGTGGCGCAGCACGTTAGGCGAGCCAACGGCTGTCTTCTCGTAGTAGACCTTAAAGTCGTCAAGCAGCACCTTCACGCCGTCCTCCTCGCGGAAGATGACGCGTGTGGCTTTCTTGCCCTGCTCAAAGCGCAGCGTGAACTCCTTCCACTCGCTTGTCATGTTCTTCACGTTGCCATACTCCGTATAGGCAGGGTTCTTCGGGTCGGTAACGTCCTGTGTGGTATAACCCAAACCAGCATAGTCAGGTGCGTTATTGATAAGACGAGCGCGGAACGACACGAAGTAGATGCCGTTGTCGGCAGATGCGTCGAAAACGGGAGTGTTGAAGTGCGCAGCATAGTAGTCGTCTGCACGTGTGTTGTTGAAGTAGATCATGCCACCAGCAGGGTAAACCTGATACGATCCCCATCCCGGTGTCTGCGTATAGTCTGGGTTCACACATGAGTAGAAGATGTCGTTAGACGGCATGCCAGTGCATGTGTTGATGTTGAAAGAGAGGTCGGGGTTGCTCTCCGAGCCTGCAGTCATCTTCGAGAAGTCCTCGCTGAGGATGATCATCTGTTGGGCATTTGCCTTTGCCGCTTCCTGCACGGTCTGCGCATTAGCGGTCTGCGTTGCTACTGCCGTCGGAGCGGCGAGCAGGACAGCAAGAGCTGCTGTCAAGCAATGAGTTTTGTTCATGTTCTATTTATTTATGGAGTTGTTATTCTGTTCAGTATCTGCTTGCGCAAGCCTCGTGCTGGTATCCACGATGCTGCCAAGCCTATCAGTATCACGGTGACGAAGACAACAAGCACATCCCAGTAGTGAACGCTTACGGGGTAGGCGTTGACAATGAATGTGCCCGAGCTCTCGCCCATCTTCACGAAGCCGAACGCCTGCTGCAGTCCGCAAAGTGCCAGTCCTAAGCCGATGCCGATGAGTGCGCCTACTGCCGATATGATGCGACCCTCATAGAGGAAGATGCTCTGTATCTGACGGTCGTTGGCTCCGAGGTTGTGCAGCGTGTTGATGTCGTTCTTCTTGTCGATGATGAGCATCGAGAGCGAGGAGATGATGTTGAAGCACGCCACGATGAGTATGAACGTGAGGAACACGTAGGCGAGTACCTTCTCTATCTGCATGATGCGGAACGTATCCGCCTGCTGCTCGAAACGGTCGAGCACGCGGAACTTCTCGCCTGCCGCTGCCTTTATCTCGCGCTTCGCCGTGCCGAGGTCGGTGCCTGGCTTCAATCGGAGTTGCAGGGAGGAGAGCATTCCGTCCTGATCGAACAGCTGACGGGCGAAGTAGATTGACGTGATGATGCGGTCGCGGTCGTACTTGTTCTGGTTCACAGCGTAGACAACGCCTGGCGAGAGCAGCGAGTCGACCACGAAGCCGTCGGTCGGCGTGTCGAGGTCGGTGAGCTGTCCACGGCGCACGGGGGCGTATATCTTCAGATAGTCTGCCCAACGAGCGCCGAGCCCCAAGTCCTGCGCGAGGCGTATGCCTGGCACACCGAAGTAGAGGTTGGCAACACGCAGCGTGAAATCGCCGTCGCCATAGAGAATATCGCTGATATTGGTGAGCTGGTCGAAGTTCTCGTCCACGCCCATCACGGTCACCATGCGTTGGCGGTCGCCGTAGACGGCTATCGCCTGATCCTCCACCACGTCGGTAGCCACGTCCACGAAGTCGAGATGACGTATTCGGTCGAGCTCCGGCGCGTCGGCGTTGATGGTCTTGCCTTTCACCGGCACCACCTCTATCTGCGGGTCGAAGTTGGTGAAGAGCGATGCCACGAGGTCGTGAAAGCCGTTGAACACGCTCAGCACAATCACCAGTGCCATCGTGCCTACCGCTACGCCTGCCACAGATATGAAGCTGATGACATTGATGGCGCCCACGCTTTTCTTCGAGAACATGTAGCGGCGTGCTACGTAGAATGAAAAGTTTCGTTTCATGATTTTATGTGTTGTTATGGTGAAGTGTTGAGGGGTTGAGATGGTGTTATGTTGAGATGTTGAGATGTTGACATTAGTTTATAGCTAAATGACAAATCTCACCACATCACCACATCAACATCTCACCACCTCATCATCTCACCACCTCAACATCTCACCACACCAACCTTATTTTTTCAACAGTTCATCAATACGTTCGATGTAGTCGAGCGAATCGTCTACGAAGAAGCGCAGCTCGGGAATGATGCGTAGCTGGTTGCGCACGCGTGTGCCTAACTCGTAGCGGATAGACTTCTCGTTGGCAGCCACGTTCTTCAGCAGTTCGTCCGACTTCTCCGAGGGGAAGATGCTGAGATAGGCGGTGCAGATGCTGAGGTCGGGCGACACACGACAGCGTGTAACGCTGACCATTACGCCGTGCATGGCGCGGGTCTGGCTCTGAAATATGAGGCTAAGCTCCTTCTGCAGGAGACGTGCTATACGGTTTTGTCTTGTTTCTTGCATAGTTCTTTTTGTCTGTATTATGTTAATTATCCTACTCTTTTTCTGTTATTTATCCAATTTATGCAAAGTTACTGTAAATATAATAATGTACAAAAGTTTTTTAGTTTTTTTGTGTATTATAGGAGGGTATGGCATCCTGCCATACCCACGCAGCCACCCACAACAAAGATAGAGAAGCAAGAAGGCGTAAGGATAGCAGAGAGGAAGGCGGCGTGGGTATGGCAGGATGCCATACCCTCCTAAATAAGAAGCGCCAGAACTCGAACAAGTTCTGGCGCCTTACTGTATGCCGTAAGCGTGCTTAGAGCACAATCTTCTTCACGAATGTCTGCCTGCCCTTGGTCAGGCGCACGATGTACATGCCTGGCTTGAGGCTTGTGTTCGCTACAGCCTTGCCGTCCACGGTGTAGACGCTGATCTTGCCGTCGAAGTCCAGTGCGTCGATGTAGCCGTTGAGGAAGGTGATAGCAGGTGTCTCCACGTTGTTGATGTCGCGGATGGCAGTCTCTGTGGGCTGCATCTCCTTGATAGGCACCTCAACCACGTTCTCAACGTACTTCGAGTTGCGATCAATGACGAAGGCGATGAGCTTCAGGTTCTTGTAGTTCTGAATGTTTTTAGGCAGGTTCAGCTCAATGGTGTGGCTGAATGCGTCGCCGCTGTTTATCTGCTTCGGGAACACGTCGCTGATGCCCTCGTTCACCTCGTAGCCCAAGCGAGCCACGTGCTGAAGGTCAAGTTCTACCTCTTTTCCCTTTTTCTCCCAACCGTAGTACGACTTCACCGAACCAGCATAGGCGTTCCTCTGCTTGTAGCCCGTCACGTCGTTTTCAATCACGGCGAAAGCCAAGCCGTAGTTGGCGTTGGTCTGTTCGCGGTTGAACTTCATGACTGCCGTTGCTGTCACCTTCGAGTGGTTGTCGTCGGTGAAGTTGGCGATAGCGTCGATGCCGAGCACCGAGCCGCTGTTGATGAACGCCTTCACATAGAGTTCGTTTTTATCGGTAATGTCAAGACTGTTTGTACGGCGACGGTCGTAAGTGCCTTTGGGGAAGCCTCCAGTTATACCGTATGTGTATGACGGACACTCCAACTCTGTAGGTGTGCCGCTGTAGCAATGCTTTGCAATAGCCACGAACTGTCCAGGGAACTTTGTGTGGTTCTGCGATATCTCCTCGATGCCGCGCACGCACCACGGGCACTTAACGCCTGTGTACTCCTCCATATATACACGCTTTACGTCCTGCACGTTGGCTGTGACGATGGTCGAAGCGTATGTGTTGTTAGCTGCGTAAGCATCCTCCTTGCCGTTCACCTCTACGAGGCGCACTTTCATATTCTCGCAGCCTTTTGCATCGGGAGCGTTGCAGATGATGGCGAACTCGTCCTCAGCACGCGCAGCGACGGTCTGCTCGATGTCTGCGAACTGCTCTTCTGCGTTGCCGATGGTATAACCAATGCGTAGCGATGTTATCTTTGCAGCTGCGAAGTTGAGCAGCTTGCCCTTTATCTCGTAGTTGCTACCAACGTTTGTCACCACCTTCTTCACGCCACAGATAGCCACGTCAACTGGTAGCTCTGTGCCTTCTACGCGCATTTGCAGAGCAAGTGCGGGTGCATTGTCAGGAGTCTGTTTGGTATTGTCTGTCCATCCTTTGCCGAAGTCGGTAAAGTTGGCACCTTCGCAGTATTCATCCGTAACACCCACGACGTTGATGTCGCTTGTGAACTCATAGCCCAAGTAGAACGGTTCGCCAGTGATGGTGTATGCCTCGTCGAAGAACACAGAGTTGAGACCCTTGTTGCCCATGTCCGCCATCTTCTCCGTAGCATACGCACCGTTGAGGTCTTTTGCTACGAACGCCTTCACGGTCTCAGCCTTGTCGGTGAGCGAGAAGCGCATACCGGTCACCTTCAGACCCTTGTACATCTGTGCCACTTCTGCAGGAATGTATATGGCAGCCTTGCCCTGACGTGTGCCGATGCTGCCATACGGAAGGTCGGCTGCCGTCTTTCCGGCATAGCCCCAGTAGGTATATTTTGCGTTAGCCACTGTCACAGCGAACAGCAGCATAAGCAGTAATGAGGTTATCTTCTTCATAATTTTTTCGTCGTTTTAATTAGTATGGTTTAGGTTGTTTAGAACATTATCTTCTTCACGAAGTTCTGCTTGCCGTTGGTGCCACGCACGATATACATACCACGAGCGAGCGAAGCGTTCTTCACGAGCTGTCCGCCTACAGTGTACACCTGCAGTGTGCCGTCGAAGCCGTCGGCAACGATGCTGCCGTTGCGCAGACTGAGGTCGGGCGCCGGTGTAGAGGTAATGTCGGCGATAGATGTCTCGCCAACCTCAAGCACGGGCACCTCTACGGCGTTCTCCACGTAGCCGTGGTCGCCACGGTTGATGAGGAACGCTACCACCTTAATATTTTTGCGGTTCTGCACGTTCGACGGAACGTTGAGCACGGTGTTGTGGTTGTAGATAGTAGTGCTGTACACATCGTTCACGGGGATACTGTTCTCGATGCCGCCTACGATGCCAAAGCCTGCACGAGCCACATGATTGAGCGTAACCGAAACCATCGACGGCTTGCTCTCCCATCCGTCAAGCTCGCCAAATTTGCCATTTGCATAGCCGTTGTTCTGCTGATAGCCTGTCACGCCGTCCTCGATGATGGCGTATGCTATACCGAAGCTGCAGTTGGTCATATCCTTCACGAACTGCACATTGGTGTTCACATTGATGTGTGTATAGTCGCCTGCCACGTAGTTAGCCTGAGTCTCGATGCCGGCAATGGCTGGACACTTCTCAAGGATGGCATCCATGTACTGGTATGTTGTAGAGAGAACGGGGTCGAACGTAGCTCGGCGGTCGAGTGCTGCCTGCGGATATACGCCCCAGTTAGCATACTCGTACGACGGGCAGAGCAGCTCCGACGGTGTGCCATCGTAGGCGTGCTTGGCGATAGCGATGAAGTTGTCGGGGTACTTCTCCTTGCACTTCTCGATAGAGACGATGCCGCGCGGACAGTTGCCGCAATAGATGCCGGTAGCCTCCTCCATGAGCACGCGCTTTGTTGTGGCGATAGATGTCATCAGCACGTTGCACTCTGTAGCGTCGTTGGCTGGGTTCACATCCTCATCAACCACAACGCGCACCTTCAACTTGTGTGTGCCCTTGGTCTTGATGCCGGGGTGAGTGAAGCTGAACACGTTCTCGCTGCGGTCGCCGAGTGTCTCCTCAAAGTCTACGAACTGCTCCTCGCCGCCGTCCACGCTGTAGCCGATGCGGTAGCTGTAGAACTTCGTAGCCGAGAGATTCACCACCTTAGCCGAAACGTTGAATGGCTCGTTCTCCTTTGTAGCGATGTCGCGCAAGCCCATCACGCTGAGGTCTACGGGCAGGTTGTCTGCCACGATGCGTGCTGTGAGCGAGAGAGCGTTGGCTCCGTTGGCTGCGTTGTCAACCCATCCGTTGCCGAAGTCGGTATAGTTAGAGTAGGCTGTCTTGTTGGCTACATAGCCTATGCATGCGTCCAATCCGCTCACTTCGTAGCCGATGTAGAACGCCTCACCGGTGATGGTATATGGTGCGTCGAACTTCACGATGTTGTTGCCCTTGTTTGCCTTGTCGCTCACTTTCTGTGCGAATGGTGTAGCGTTAAGGTCGGTAGTAGCGAACACGCTCAGTTTGCTTGCCTGGGCAGCTAAGCCGACACGCACGCCTGTGAGCTGACAGCCCTTGTACAGCTGCGCCACCTCAGCAGGGATGTAGATGGCTGCCTTGCCATAGGCTGAGGAGCCATAAGCACCTACGATGTCTTTGTCGCAATAGCCCCAATAGGCGAACTTTGCGTTTGCTGCTGTCGCAACGAGCAACAGCATGAGCAGTAGTGTAGTGATTTTCTTCATATTACGGATGTTTATAGTTATTTCTTCAGGATGTGTATTGCTATTCTTTACGGATGTTTATAGCTCTCTCGATGCGCAACAAAATTACTACTAATTTTAGAAAAAACGACGTTTTTTACATGTATTCTTTTGACATTTCGCAAAATTATAGTACTTTTGGCAGTACAGATGCAATTAATGCTGATTTGTATAACCTAAATATATACTAAGATAACAGTTACTATGGAAAAGAAGATAACGCAAGAAAACTTTGAAGATACTTATGTCGACAGTATCGAATTGGAGCGCATAGACAAGTTCGTGTGCGACGAGATGGCGCGACAAATTCACCGCTATATCAAGGCGATGAAGGGCTCGAAGGCTATCATGCTGAAGTTTGAGGAGCAGTTGGCTACACTCACCGTGCCCGAGAAGGAGAAGGCTATCGCCCGCTACATCGACCTGAACCGCAAGGTGATATCGGGTCTCGATTTCAAGGTGGTGCTCGCACGTGCCATGGCTAACTACTCCGACACGTTCGCCTACCTCGTGGAGCTGGTGAACAACAAGCGCAAGATGGTGTTCTACCTCAACCGCATACGCGAGAAGTACGAGCAGTATCACGAGGTGTACGAGGAAAACGGCAAGTTCGGCATCAAGGACCATCAGGGCAACGTGCTCGTGCCTGCTCACTACGACTTCCTCCGCACACCGTATGTCTACGTCGACGACCTCCGCTCGCTGCCGGTCATTGCGCAGCGCGACGGAAAGATGGGCTTGGTGATGCCCGACGGCAAGGAGACCGTGGTGCTCGACTTCATATACGACGACATCGAGCTGCGCGACGAACCGCCCTATTTCGAAGCGTACGCAGGAGAGGAAAAAACATTGTTTGACCTTTAAGTTATGGATAAACTCTACATGCGCCGCTGCCTCCAGCTCGCTGCCAACGGACGACAGAATGCTAAGCCCAACCCCATGGTGGGTGCTGTTATAGTGGCTGCCGACGGACGTATCATCGGCGAAGGCTACCACGTGCGCTGCGGCGAAGGACATGCCGAGGTGAACGCGTTCGCATCGGTGCGCCCCGAGGACGAGGTGCTGCTCAGCGAAGCTACGATATACGTCAGTCTGGAGCCATGCTCCCACTACGGCAAGACGCCGCCATGCGCTGACCTTATTATAAGGAAAGGTGTGCGCCGCTGCGTCGTGGGCTGCGTCGACCCGTTCGCAGCCGTGCAGGGTCGTGGCATACAGAAGCTGCGCGATGCCGGCATCGAGGTGACGGTGGGTGTGCTCGAAGAGGAGTGTCGCGAACTGAACCGCCGCTTCATCACGTTCAACGAAAAGCGCAGACCATACATCATACTGAAGTGGGCGCAGACCGCCAACGCCTTCCTCGACGACAACGGCAAAGCGTGCGCCATATCCACACCGTTCACAAAGACGCTTGTTCACAAACTGCGCGCCGAGAACGATGCCATTCTCGTGGGACGCATCACCAACGAACGTGAACAGCCGCGTCTCGACGTGCGCCACTGGGCGGGCAAGGCACCGCGCCGCATAGTGATCGACCGCCGTCAGCCTGCCTTCGAGGGTTTGGACTTCTCGAAGCCTGTCATTCCGCAATTGCTCGAATGGCTACACAAGGAGAAGTGCCAGTCGCTCATCGTGGAGGGCGGAGCACGCACGCTACAGTCGTTCATCGATGCTGATGCGTGGGACGAAATACGCGTGGAGACGGCTCCGTTCTGCGTTAGTGGTGGCACCGCGGCTCCTAAACTGCCAACCAACGTGCGCCTTATGAGCCACAAGGTGTACGACCATAACACTATCGCCACATTCCACCGCCAATGAACGAAGAACTCTCCATAGAACTCTGCCACCTCACCGTTGGTTACTCAAAAAAGGGGGTGCAGTTGTCTCAACTGCACCCCCTTGGTGCGTGCTGCGTAGCTTCCGACCTCAACGCTACGGCTCTGCCCGGCACACTCACTTGCCTTATCGGCCATAACGGCACGGGCAAGTCGACGCTGCTACGCACCATAGCACGCCTACAACAGTCGATTGACGGCAGGGTGCTGATAGGCGACAACGATATCAGCACACTGAAGCCTACCCACCTCTCGCGTATGCTCTCCATCGTGCTCACCTCGCGCCCCGACGTGCGCAACATGGCCGTCGAGGAACTCGTGGCACTCGGTCGCGCACCCTACACTGGCTTCTGGGGACGTCTCTCCGCTGACGACCGCCGCATCGTGCGCCACTCTATCGAGAGCGTGGGTATAACAGCTATGGCTGAACGCCGCGTGTGCACCCTCAGCGACGGCGAGATGCAGAAGGTGATGATAGCGAAGTCGCTCGCACAACAGACACCCGTAATACTGCTCGACGAGCCTACCGCCTTCCTCGACTTCCCTGGCAAGATTGACTTGATGTTGCTATTGCAACGTCTTGCCCATGAGGAGCGCAAAACAATTATTCTTTCTACACACGACCTTGAGACTGCCCTACAGACTGCCGACCGCTTATGGCTACTCGCCGACGGTGCATTGCACGACGGCACACCGCACGAGCTGGCAGACAAAGGCTTCATTGACGATTATATTGGTCGGAAGAGCGTTAAGTTCGACAAGCAAACGCTCAGCATACAGATTCTATAGGGGGGCACTTGTCTCCGCTCGGCTTTGCCGCTTGCCAGAGCAAGAAGTGCACCTACAAAACAAAAAAAGTGCACCTGTCTCAAGTGCACCTACAAAACAAAAAGTGCACTTGTCCTAACTGCACCAACAAAGCAAAAAACTGCACCAACATAAAAATAAATGCACCTTTGCTATGTTGGTGCACTTCTTGCTCTGGCAAGCGGCAAAGCCGAGCGGAGACAAGTGCACCCCCTATTTTACTTTTTTACTCTTTTACCTTTTTACTTTTCTACGCCGTGTGCTGGCGTGTGCCCATACGAGCCTCAACCACATTCACCACATAGTCGCCAAGTTTCTCGCACTCCGACACGATGTCCATATACATTGTGCCGATGGCGTAAGTGTACTTGTGGTCGTTGATGTCGTTGATGTTCTGCGAGCGGAGCTGGTTGCGGTAGTTGTTTATCTCGTTCTCCACGTTGAAAGAGCGGTTGACGTCGAGCGAGTCGCGACGGCCGGTGAGCATCACGTTCATCTGTGTGAGCGCATCGTCGGTGAGCTCCAACATCTGGTGCAGGTGCTCGTACTGCTTCTCGGTGAAGTCTTCCTTGCCCTTGAGTTTGCGGCTGAGTGTGCGTGCCACGTTGTAGCATGAGTCGCCGATTGACTCTATCTCCGAAATCTCGCGGAGCATAGCGCGAATCTTCGCCTTGGTGTCGTCAGATAGGTGTGCATCGCTGACGTTGTTGAGGTAGTTGGCAATCTCTATCTCCATATTGTCCGAGATACTCTCGTACTTCTCAATGCGTGTATAGAGTTTGTTGAACTTTGCCTCGTCCTTCACGCCGAGCAGCTCGCGTACCATACCGAACATGCGCTGTATGCGTTCAGCGAACGACTGTATCTCCTTCTGTGCCTCAAGCACCGAGAGCTCCGGTGTCTTCATGATTGAAGTGCCACCGATATAGCGCAGACGGAAGTCGTCCTCGTCCTTGCGGTTAGAAGGTTTGATGACGTAGCACACGAAGCGTTCCATCTGCGGGATGAACCAGATAAGCACGGCTGTGTTGCATACGTTGAACGTAGTGTGGAAGGCAGCGAGCACTACCGAGAGGCGTGCTGCGTCGATATGGTCGGCATGTGGGTTGACACCTACGAAGCCGCACACCATGTCGATGAACGGATAGAAACCGCAGAGCACCCATATCACACCGAACACGTTGAACGTGAGGTGGGCGAAGGCAGCGCGGCGTGCCTGTGTGTTGGCACCCATGGCTGCGATGTTAGAGGTGATGGTGGTACCGATGTTCTCACCAAGCACAAGCGCAATGCCCATGTAGATGGGTAGCACGCCCGACGAACAGAGCACCATGGTGATAGCCATGAGGGCTGCCGACGACTGCATACAGAACGTCAGTATGGTGCCAAGACCGAGGAACGAGAATATGGTGAGATAGCTCTCCTTGTCGAAGGAAGCGAAGAAGTCAATCACTGTTTGGTTATGGCTGAGGTCCATCTCCTTACCCGTTGCGCCGAGCGTAGAGATAGCGAAGAACATGAATGCCACGCCGAAGAGGAAGTCGCCGATATAACGGTGGCGCTTGCTGTAGATGAGCAGCAGGGCTATGAAGAACGCGGGGAACACGAGGTTCGCCATGTTGAAAGAGAAGCCAAGCGTCATAATCCACGCCGTGAACGTAGTGCCGATATTGGCACCCATAATAACAGAGATGGCTTGAGCAAGGGTTAGCAGTCCGGCGTTGACAAACGAAACGGTCATCACCGTGGTAGCCGTAGACGACTGTACCGAGGCTGTTACAAACATACCGGTCAACAGTCCGGTGAAACGGTTGGTGGTCATTGCGCCAAGAATATGGCGGAGCTGTGAGCCTGCCATCTTCTGCAGAGCCTCGCTCATCACCTTCATACCGTAGATGAGGAGCGCCAATGAACCGATGATCTTAAAAATAATCCAAATCGACATATTATTTTAATATAATTTATGTGGCATTTATGCGCGTTGTGTCGAAAAAACAGAGTACCTTTGTTATTGGCAAGTACTTAATAGGTAGTTCAAAGCCTCTTTTGATAGATTTCTATGTAAAACCCTTAAAAGCTTTAGCCAAATGAAACAGATGATACAAATCCGTTGCAAAAATAATAAAAAAACTTTGAAAGTAGCAACTGGAAGTACACTTTCTGACATTTTTTCTCAGCTTGATGTGCAGATGCCTTACCCTCCGGTGAGCGCAAAGGTGAACAACAAGGTAGAAGGACTGCATTATCGTGTGTACAACCCGAAGGACATTGAGTATTTGGACGTAACGTCGTCGTCGGGCATTCGTGCCTATACACGCACGCTCTTCTTCGTACTCTGCAAGGCGGTGCACAAGTTGTTTCCGGAGAGCAACGTCGTCATCGACATTCCTGTGAGCAACGGCTACTACTGCGACCTGCGCTTGGGTCGCCCCGTTACCACGGCTGACGTAGACAAGATACGCCGCGAGATGCAGAGCCTCGTCGACCGCCGTCTGAAGATACGTCGCCACCAGGTACCTACCGACGAGGCGATACGCCTCTTCGAAGGGCTCGGCTATAAGTCGAAGGCGATGCTGCTGCGCACTACGGGTAAGCTCTACACTACATATTATGATATAGAGGGCTTCGTCGACTACTTCTACGGCACGATGCTCATCAACACGGCGCAGCTCACACTCTTCGGTGTAGAGAAGTACTACGACGGTCTGCTGCTGCGCATACCCTCGCGCGAGGACCCGACGCAGCTCGGAGCACTGGTGCGTCAGGACAAGATGTTCGACATCTTCCAGGAGCATCACCGCTGGCAGAACTTGCTTGGCATGTCTACCGTAGGCACGTTCAACGAGGCTGTGAACCAGGGGCACGCCATCGATATCATCAATCTGTCGGAGGCATTGCAGGAGAAGAAGATCGCGAAGATTGCGGAGAACATCGCACACGAGTCGCGTGTGAAGATGGTGCTCATCGCCGGTCCGTCGTCGTCGGGCAAGACCACAACGTGCAAGCGTCTCTCCATACAGCTGCTCTGCAACGGTGTCCGCCCCGTGCCTATCTCGCTCGACGACTACTTCGTCGACCGCGACAAGACTCCGCTCGACGCTCAGGGCGACTACGACTACGAGTCGCTCTACGCGCTCAACCTCGAACTGTTCAACAAACAGCTGCTGCAGCTCTTCGCCGGCGAGGAGGTGGAGCTGCCGCGTTACAATTTTCAGACCGGTCGCAGCGAGATGAGTGGCAAGCTGATGCGCATGGAGCCGAACGACGTGCTCGTGGTGGAGGGCATCCACGCGCTCAACCCCGAACTGACGGCGCAGATCGACGAGAAACTGAAGTATCGTGTGTACGCCTCGGCACTCACCACCATACTGCTCGACGAGCACAACTACATCCCTACCACCGACAACCGACTGCTCCGCCGCATCGTGCGCGACTATAAGTATCGTGGTTGTTCGGCTCGCGACACCATACGCCGTTGGCCCAGTGTGCGTGCCGGCGAAAACAAGTGGATATTCCCTTATCAGGAGAACGCCGACACCATGTTCAACACGGCGATGATATACGAATTAGCTGCCATCAAGACACAGGCAGAACCACTGCTCGAACAAGTGCCGGAGAACTGCGAGGAGTATGCCGAAGCGTACCGCTTGCGCAAGTTCCTCAGCTACTTCAACGCCATCGACCACTCCGTGCTCCCACCGACCTCGCGCCTGAGAGAGTTCCTCGGAGGCAGCTCGTTCACG
>ERZ1023633.595-NODE-595-length-14329-cov-8.068026_pt1 | contig 14329 bp, 8 predicted proteins | sample MGYA00380333_ERZ1023633 | MGnify/ENA primary metagenome ERZ1023633 (study PRJEB33179, sample SAMN07448972) | human gut metagenome | biome: Human-gut; feature: Human associated habitat; material: Faeces | host: Homo sapiens | place: India: Bhopal | collected...
ATTGCACGCAGCTTCGGCTATATCTACGGCCGCGAGAAGGGCTGGCGCATAAACACCATGTCTCAGTCGCCCACATTCACCACCGCAGGCAGCGGCATCAAGGGCTTCGACGGTCTGTACGACTTCTCTGACCGCATGTCGCCCTTAGGCAACGCTTCTGCCGACGAGTGTGCCGACTATTGCGTCGTGATGTTCTCCGACCTCACCCGCAAGGTCACCATGCAGACCCTCTTCCACGATGGCGGCTTCTCTAACATGGGTATGTCGCTCCGCGGAATGACGCAATATAACAAGTCGTTCGTCGACGAGAACCGCGACGAGAACGGCAACATTATCTACGGATAATGCGCATCGTTTAAAAACTGTCCATAACGCACCAAGCCAAAGGGTCGGCACCTCTTGCCACACCCTTTGGCTTGTTTGTTTTTTTAATGTGACAATGTTGTTATGTTTTTTTCTAAACAAAAGTTGTTGCGGATAAAATAATTATAGGCTAAACTCTTGTGCTTTTGAAAGAAAACTCTTATATTTGCAAAAATATTACAAATAATAGGGTTATCTTTATGATTGTGCAATTTTCAGTAGGCAACTTTTTGTCGTTTAAAGAACTTTCTACGCTTTCGCTGGTAGCCACCAACCTTAAAGAAACAGCGATAGCAGATGCCGATTCCATGGCCGAAATGGACGATGCAATACCTGCAATTCTTCATGGAGCAGCCATATATGGTGCCAACGCATCAGGCAAATCAAATTTTGCCAAAGCGTTGTCAACATTCAAATGGCTTGTCATCAATTCGATGAAAGAGTTGCAAGCTGGTGAGGCTCTGAATGTGGAGAGCTTCATGCTCAATGTTAAGACAGCCCATGAGCCGTCTCTTTTTGAAATTGTGTTTTGCCATGATGCTTACATTTACCGTTATGGATGCGAGATTGACAGCAAAAAAGTGCATAAGGAGTGGTTATATCGAAGAAACAACAAGAAGCGTGCAAAGGAAGTGGAGCTGCTTTTTCGTGAGGACTCTACATACAATGTCCATCCTTCGTGTGCCATAATGCGCAATCTTGTTACCAATAAGATGGTACGCGACAATGCCTTGCTTGTTTCTGTTGCTGCTCAGTTTAATGACGAGACAGCTGTAAGCATTGTTAATTGGTTGACCGACACATCGGTTATTACAAGTCATGATGATGAGCTTATGTGGAAACGTGCAGCTATCAAGCTTGACGACCCTAAGATGCGTAAGCTTATTGTAACCTTCTCGCAATTTGCCGATTTGGGAATAGAAGATATCTACAAGGTAAATGATGAGGTCGTGAGCAGTCATGTACAATATGACGATGATGGAAGAGAGGTGCAAACCGTTTCGTTTCCCTTTGCAGACAATGAGTCGGAAGGCACTGTTAAGTATTTTCAGTTGGCTTATCCAATCATTGATGCTTTAGAGAAAGGAAAGCGTTTGGTTATAGATGAGATAGACAGCAAGATGCATCCGATGTTGACGGGCAAGATAATAGAATTGTTCAATTCGAAGAAGACCAATCCCAATCATGCCCAACTGATTTTCACTCTTCATGACACCAATCTTCTAAGCGCAAAGATCCTGCGTAGAGACCAAGTGTGGTTCACGCAGAAGGATGTATATGGCGCTACCAGACTTTTCTCTCTTTCAGAATATAAGGTGAGAAACAATGCTCCTTTTGAGAAAGACTATCTTGAAGGCAAGTATGGTGGAACACCTATAATTGGTGATTTTTCGAAATTGTTTACAAAAGAGGAGGAGTGATTATGGCCAAATATAATCCCAGACATGAACAAAGCTATAAACGGCGTTGTGGGTATAGGAGCACCAAACAGTCGTTTTATTTGATGTTCATTTCTATCCCTCCACCGCCGATATGCGCACGTCGGTGAACTGGTCCATATAGTCGATGACGCGTAGGTTGTCGGTGGTGCCGCGCTTCACCTTAAGCTGAATGTTGACCTCAAAAAACTCGCCCTTTGATGTGCGGCGTTCCTTGAGCTCATACAACTGCACGTCCATGCCGTCGTGTCTCATGTGGGCAATAAACTCGCGCACACTCTCTGTCGACGGTGCAGAGAACGATAGCTCCACGGTCGACATGCCCAGCTGTGGGATGATGGCGTTGATGACCTCAAGTCCGAGAAGCACCATGACGGTGGCAATGGTTGCAGCCACGAACATGCCGGTGCCGCAAGCCAGGCCAATGGCTGCCGTGACCCATAGGCCAGCCGCCGTGGTCAGTCCGCGCACCACGTTCTTCTGGAAGATGATGGTGCCTGCTCCAAGGAAGCCTATTCCCGACACCACCTGTGCTGCCACACGCGACGAGTCTTTGAGGTCTATGCCAAAGCCAAACTGTGAGACGACGCAAAACAACGCGCTGCCCAAGGCCACAAGGAAGTGGGTGCGAAAGCCTGCCTCCTTGGCTCTGTATTCACGCTCTATGCCTATGGCGCCACCAAGCACAAGGGCGAGGGTGAGGCGCACGATGTAATCGAGATATGTTGCTTCCATAATGGTTTTCTTTTTTGTTTGACAAAGCCACCGCTTTTTCATGAAGAAAACGGGGCCTTTGCTTTACACGATGTTCTTTTTTCTGCAAAAGGTTTTTTGTCCTACAAAAATACAAAAAAATATCAGAAAAACAAATTGTCAGCTTTTTATTCTTTCTTTCGTGCCGTTGGCGCATCACCGTTTCTCTTCCCACACCACCAGCTCGCGAGGCAGCGTTATGATCTTCTTGCGTTCATACCACACCCTCGATGAGGCCGAGATATGTCGCAGCTTATGGCCCGAGATGGCATAATAGGCAGCCGAATAGTCGTCCATGATGGCTGCGAAGGCTGCTTTTATGCGTGAACATTTCTCGTTGAAGGCGTTGTCGAGCGGGTCAACCAGTCGGTCAACCACATCGTGCACCTTGTCGATGTCGAGCCATGACGACACGCGCATGTATATTGAGAGTAGCTCGTCACGATGATCTGACAGGTGCTTCGACTCTATGCCGTCGGGATGATTAAGAAACAGCAGATAGAGAGCTTTGTGTATGGGTGACATCTCGACCTCCTTGTTGCCATAGTCGGGGAGCAGAAAACGGTAATCGGATGTTATGAGCAGTCGGCTAAGCTGTGCCCGTGCCGCTTCCAGCCGAAGCAGTTCGAGGTTGGACATGCCGATGGCTTGAAGCGCCAAGTCGGCGCGTCCGTTAGCAATCATCTGGTTCACCAATTGGCGAACCGTTGCTGCCATCTGCTTCATGTCTGTGTTTTCTTCTGCCATCGCGTAAAATCTGTTTGCAAAAGTAAGACAATTGTTTCAACCGACAAAACGAAGACACGTTTTTCGTTCTTTTCTGCAAGGCTTGCGAAAAGTTGGTTGTTTGGAAACACATTGTTATCTTTGCATTGTTTTAAGATAAGCTGCACCTAAGCTGCACCCAAGCGAAGCGTTCAAGCAAGCTTATAAAACAGGCTTATAAAGCAAGCTTATAAAACAAGCTTATAAGACAAGTTGACCCCTCAGCTAAAGAAAAAAATGGAAGATATGATAAACGTTTTCGATACTCAAGACGGCAACGCCCCTATCTCTTTTGCCGCCGACAAGGAACAGCCCGCCGCAGAAACCACGCACAAGTCCTCTGCCGGGCAGCCTGTGCACAGGCCCGCCATCGACTTTGGTCCCGTGGAGGACAAGACCCACGGACTGATTAAGGTTGTCGGTGTGGGTGGTGGCGGCTGCAACGCTGTGCGCAACATGTATGACGAGGGCATCGTCGACGTCAACTTTGCCGTGTGCAACACCGACAGCAAGTCGCTCTCAAGGTCGCCCATCCCTGTGAAGCTGCCCATCGGCAGCCTTGGTGCGGGAGGCAATCCTGAGGAGGGACGCAAGGCGGCCCAGAGCCATCTTGAAGAGATCAAGCAACTCTTCACCGACGGCACACAGATGGTGTTTGTCACGGCGGGCATGGGTGGCGGCACAGGCACGGGTGCTGCGCCCGTGGTGGCAGGCGTGGCTAAGAGCATGGGGTTGCTCACCATCGGCATCGTCACCATACCATTCTACTTTGAGAAGAAACGGAAAATTGTGAAGGCGCTGAAGGGCGTGGAGGAGATGCGCAAGAACGTTGACGCCATTCTTATTGTTAACAATGAGCGCATCTGCGATATCTATGCCGACTCTGACATCACGGTCAAAGAGTCGTTCCGCCGTGCCGACCAGATATTGTGCAATGCCACGAAGAGCATTTCGGAGCTGATAACCATTGAGGGCGACATCAACCTCGACTTCAAGGATGTGGAGTCGACCATGCGCAGCGGTGGCGGTGCCATCATGGCCATGGGGCGTGCAAGCGGCGAGCGCCGTGTGGAGAAAGCCATCGTCGACGCTCTCGACTCGCCGCTGCTCTATGGCAACGACATAAGCAAGGCCAAGCGCATTTTGTTCAACATCTACACCAGCGAGAAATCGCCGCTTCATGTTAACGAGATGAACGAGATCGATGCGTTCATGGATGCCCTCAACCCTGACATTGATGTCATCTGGGGCGTGTCAGAAGACAACACGCTCGAAGACGATGCCAAGGTCACCATTCTCGCCACGGGTTTCGACGACGGCTTTGGCTCAAAACTCTATAACGAAGAGAGCCGGTCGCACGAGGAGGAATATTACAGCGCCCTCATTGCAAAGCTCTATAAGCCGTTGAAGAAGAACAACTGGATGTTTCTTTCGCAAGCCAAACAGCCCGTTGGTGAGCAGCTCGATGCCGAGCAGTCTGTTGTAGAACAACACGTTGCCGGACATGAAGCAACGACAGGCCCCGACAGTTTTAGTTCTTCGTCAGCAGCTACCGCCTCAGACGACATATATAATAATGTGGACGAAGAAGATAAGGAAGACAAAAACGATAAGGCGAACACATATAATAAGGAAGGCGAAGCTCATGACAGCTCTTCATCGACAGCTTCTTCCGATGAAACCAATGTTTCTGAAAACTACCCCTCAACCAACACAGAACAAACCGACGCCTCTGCTTATGCTGCATCTGCCGACGGTTCAGCCCATGGAGCATCATCCCATGACAATGAACCATCAAGCGCTGCACAATCTTCAACCTCAAACGCCGACGTGGCAGACCGCCAACGCCCCACATGGGGCAAGTCGTTGCTTGGCAAACTGAAGCAGCGGCTTGAGGATATGGGTTTGCTTGAGGACATGAACAACCCAACAGAATAGCAGCCTTTCCTTCTGAGAAGGAAACTTTTCCAAAATCTTTCCTTCTCAGAAGGAAACTTTTCTTGATTTCTTTCCTTTTCAGAAGGAAATGTATTATCTTTGCAGTTGAATCAAACAACGAGCAATATGCAACTACGCAGCATTTTTCAATCGGTTATAGCTCTTCATCAGGAGGAGTTGCCGTTACGCTTAAAAGACAGAAAGCAGCATCTGCCTATAAACAAAGATTGCATCGTCACCGTGACCGGCATACGTCGTTGCGGCAAGTCGTCACTTCTTTCTCTCACCGTTAACCGTTTGCTCCAAAGCGGTGTTCGACCAGAGCAAATATTATATATCGGGTTCGACGATGAACGCTTTGTTTCAATGCAGACAGCCGACTTTGATGAAATTCTTCAAGCTTATCGCGAGATGTACCCGACCCAACCGTTAAAGGATGTCTATATGTTTTTTGACGAGATACAGCTCATAGAGGGTTGGGAACTCTTCGTGCTGCGTGTTTTCAAGAACTATTGCAAACACATCTACATAACAGGCAGCACGGCAAAGATGCTGTCTGGCGAAATGGCGTCGGCTCTTCGTGGTTGGCCAGACGAATATCGTGAGTATCCTCTTAGCTTTGACGAATATCTTGATTTTAAGGATGTTAAGGCAAACCGGTTTACGGAGGATGGGGCTGCTGTGCTGGCAAGCGAGTTTAAGCATTATTGTAAGGAGGGCGGCTTCCCGCAGGTGGTGCTTGCTGATGTGGTAACAGAAAAGATTAAGATTCTTCAGTCTTACTTCAACACCATGTTGTTCCGCGATATGATAGAACATTATGGCATCTCGGCTTCGCCATCGGTGGTGCGCTATTTCTTGAAGCGCGTCATGAACAACATCACGAAGCCCACAAGCGTGAACAATATTTACAATGAACTGAAATCGCAAGGCATGCGTGTCTCTAAAGACTCTTTGTATCAATGGCTCGACTATGCCTGCAACATCTTCTTGCTGCGTAAGGTGCCCAAGTACACACAATCGATAGTGAAGCAGAACCTCTCGCCTGCAAAATATTACATTGCCGACTTTGCCATGCGCAACGCCATTCTCTTACCGCAAAGCGATGATGAGGGCAAGGCGCTTGAAAACATTGTCTACATGATGTTGGAGCGAGACCTTGGAGAGGAAGACCAGGTGTTCTATTTTAACGAGACGGTAGAATGTGATTTTGTTGTTGTGAAGGCCGATCATGTTGAGCAACTCATACAGGTTTGCTGGCAACTTGACGACAACAACCTCAGTCGTGAAGTGGAGGGTCTTGTGGCAGCGTCCTGTTATACGGGTTGTAAGAACTGCACAATTGTGACTTACAACCAACAGCGCACCATAGACCACGATGGCTTGAGTATAAACGTTGTGCCTGTGTGGAAATAGAAATTAAGAAAGGGAGGAATGTTGCTGTCTGGGCAACATCCCTCCCTTTCTTATAGCGGGTCCACATCATAGTAGACCTGCAAGGCACCATAGCGCTTGTCTTTCATCAGCTCTGCCTGTTGCTGTTTCAGGCACAGGCGCACCTTTGCGAGGTCTATCTGGTTCTCCAGTTTTATCACGATCTTGCGAATGTTCAGCTCCTTCACGCGGGCCACGGCGGGCTTGTCGGGACCGAGAATGCGTGTGCCGAGGAAGGATCGCAGACGGCCGGCCAGCTCTATTGATGCCGACTCTACCGTGTGGTCGTCGCGATGCTTCATGAACACATAGACGAGATGGTAGAACGGGGGATAGTGGAAGAGCTGGCGCTCCTCCATCAGCGCCTGGAAGAAACCCTCATAGTCGTTTCTCACCACCTGGTCAATGACCGACAGATCAGCGTTCTTCGTCTGCAAGAGCACCAGTCCGCGCTGCCCCTTGCGTCCTGCTCGTCCGCTCACCTGAGCCATCATCATGAAGGCGTGCTCATAGGCACGGAAGTCGGGATAGTTGAGCATTGAATCGGCATCCAGTATGCCCACCACGCTCACGTTGTCAAAGTCGAGCCCCTTGCTTATCATCTGCGTGCCGATAAGAATGTCGGTCTTTCCTGCCGAAAACTCGCCTATCAGTCGTTCGTAGGCGTTGCGCGTGCGTGTGGTGTCGAGGTCCATTCGTGCCACGCGTGCCTCAGGAAACAGTTCGCTTATCAGGTCTTCAATCTTCTCCGTTCCGAAGCCGCGGCTTCTCAGATCCGTGCTCTCACAGTTGGGACACATCTTTGGCACGGCGTAAGTGTAGCCACAATAGTGGCAGGTCATCAGGTTCGTGTTCTTGTGCAGCGTCAGGCTGACGTCACAGTTTTTACATTTAGGCACCCATCCGCACACGTTACACTCTACCATCGGTGCGAAGCCCCTTCGGTTTTGGAACAAGATGACCTGTTTCTTCTCGTCCAGCGCCTGTCGCATGGCAGCCAACAGGTCGGGCGAGAACGGCCCGCGCATGATCTTGCGGTGGCGCAGGTCCTTCACGTTCACCACCCTTATCTCTGGCAGCTCAATGCCCTTGTAGCGTGTGGTGAGCTTCACCAAGCCATACTTGCCCGTGGTGGCGTTATAGTAGCTCTCCGCCGATGGTGTGGCGGTGCCGAGCAGCGTCTTCGCCCCATACATCGAAGCCAGCACAATGGCAGCCGACCGTGCGTGGTAGCGTGGGGCAGGGTCCTGCTGCTTGAACGACGACTCGTGCTCCTCGTCAATGATCACCAGTCCTAACCGTTGGAACGGCAGCCACACAGCCGAGCGGGCGCCGAGAATTATGTCATAGGGCGTGTCAGAGAGCTGCTTCTTCCAAATCTCCACACGCTCGGCATCAGAATATTTTGAGTGGTAGATGCCCAGACGGTCGCCAAACACATGCCTCAGGCGCGTTGTCGTCTGCACCGTGAGCGCAATCTCGGGCAGCAGGTAGAGCACCTGCTTGCCCTCGCTCAACGCCTTGTCTATGAGGTGAATGTAGATCTCTGTCTTTCCGCTTGATGTCACGCCGTGCAGCAACACCACGTTCTTGCGCATCATCTGTACCACAATCTTGTTGTAGGCATCTTCTTGTGCGTCGTTGAGGCGTTTTATGTTCTCGCGGTGCTCCTCGCCGCCATCGTTCAGCCTGCCGACCTCGCGCTCGTAGGTGTAGAGCAGCTTGCGGTCGAGCAGCGCCTTGAGCACCGCCGCCGAGCAGTGGCTCTCGTTCATGAGCTCCTCCTTCGTTATCTCCACCACAGGCTCCGCCGTCGCTGTGCCTTCAATGGTGTCCCAGTGGCTCAGCGAGAGATAGGTTATGAACGTCTGGTGCTGCTTCAAGCCCTTGCGCAGCATGGAGAGCGCAATGTGGAGCGCCTGTTCCGAGCGATAGTTCTCGCCCAGCGCCACATACGTCTCCTTGCGTGGGCGGTAGCCATCCTCCGACTTCAGTCCTGGTGGCAGCGCCGTCTTGAACACATCGCCTAAAGGCGACATATAATAGTCGGCAACCCACAGCCACAGACGCATCTGCTCCGCGAGTAGCATGGGTTGTGTGTCGAGCACCTGCAGCACCTCACGGGTCTTGAACGCCGGCTCCTGGTCGTGCAGTCGCAGCACCATGGCGGTGTATGTCTTCGACCGTCCTAACGGCACGAGCACGCGCATGCCCGCCTGCACCTTGTCCTCCAAAGCGTCGGGCAAGGTGTAGGTGAACAGTCCGTCGAGCGGCAGCGGCAAGATGACATCTACATATCTCATTGTTATTTTTATCTCAAAGTTCTTTTGCAGAGCATTATTCGTTGCGTTCTGCAAAATTACACATTTAATCCTGTCTTTCCTCGGTTTTCCAGCAAATAATCATCATTCCACCTCTGCGGCATAGAGAGGAACATTGGTCATCCATTCTTGGTCTTTATATGGTGACATGGAGAAGCGAAGACCTTTCATGCCGTTATGTGCTTCAACGAAAGTGCGGAGCGACTTGGAGCGAAGGTTTTCCTCAGCTTTCACCTCAACTGGCGTTATGGTGCCGTGGTGCTGCGTGAGGAAATCGATCTCCAAACGCGAGTCGTCTCTGCTGAAATAATAGACATGCATGTTCTCCATGCTCATGAGCTGACACAGGACGTAGTTTTCGGTGAAGGCCCCCTTGCTCTCTGTCATCGCCTTGTTTGAGATAAGCATCTGCGACGGTTCCATCTCGCTCAGAGCGCCCAACAAACCGACATCGAGAAGAAACAGTTTGAACGCCGTCAAGTCTTCGTAAAACTTGAGAGGCATGCCTACATCTCTTACCCTTGAAATGCGATATACCAGTCCGGCATCAACGAGCCACTGTATGGCCATTTCAAAATCTTTGGCGCGTGCCCCTTCTCTCACCGCACCATATATAAACTTTTTGTTTTCTTTTGCAAGCTGCGACGGCACCGACTGCCACACCATGCTTATGCGGGTTGCCTCGTTGGGGCTAACATGCTTCGACATGTCGCTGCGGTAGACAAAGAGAATGTTGTCTTGCACCGTGCGCACAGCGTTGGCATCGTTGGTGGTGAGATAGGTCTTAACGGCTTCAGGCATGCCTCCAACGAAGTAATATTCTCTTAACGCTTTTGTGAGGCTCTCATGTAGCATTGTTATGGTTTTCCAATCTTTGCTCCTTAAAATCTGTAGCAGTTGGTCGTCGCCTTTTGCCATGAGAAATTCTTCAAACGTCATGGGGAACAGGCGCAGAATGTCAACTTTGCCCACAGGTGCTGACTCGCCTTGGTGCATGGCGACGCCAAGGAGAGAGCCTGCCACTGCAACGTGATATTCGGGCGCATTCTCACAGAAATATTTTAATGACGTTATGCCCTTGCGCAGCTCTTGTATCTCATCAAGGATAATAAGCGTTTTGCCTGCCATGATGGGTTGTTTGCTTATGGCTCCAATGACCATGAGCACGCGTCGCATGTCGTAGTCGTCGGCAAAGATGTCGGCAATCTCTGAGTTGCCGTCGCAGTTGATGTATGCCACGTTTTCATATTCTTGCGCTCCAAATTCTTTCAAGATATATGTCTTTCCTACCTGTCGTGCTCCTGTAAGAATGAGAGGTTTGCGGAAAGGGTTCTCCTTCCATTTTTTTAGTTGTGATATTATTGTTCGCTTCATCTTGTGGGGTTTTATAGTTTAACTTGCTGTGAAACAGCGAATATCGCTCACTTTTAACCGCGAAGATACACTTTTTTACACGAACTTTCAAACTTTTGCCACACTTTTTTACACGATCTTTTGGCGCTTGTCTACACTTTTTTACACGAACTTTGTTTTACGATAAGCTGATGATGAGGTTTGTTGCTGCTGATTTGCGACAAAAACGATGGTTGTTGCCGCTGATTTGCAACAAATCGATGGCTTGTTGCCGCTGATTTGCAACAAAAAAGAGCGGTTTTTGCCCATGATTTGTAACAAAAACTAAGGTTGTTGCCGCTGATTTGCGACAAAAAATGCCCGTTTCCAGAATCACTTCTCGAAACGGGCCGAATTGTTTTAACGTATGATGATGTGTTATTCAAAACTCTTGTTTGTGAACCTGTTGGGGCTGACAAGCTGTTGAGGCCTGACAAGCTGTTGAGGCTTGACAGCCTGTTATGGCTGATAGATTATTCTACAACAACCTTCTTGCCGTTCACGATGTAAAGACCGGCGGGAAGAGCTGATGTGGCCTCCTCGGTAGATACATGCTTGCTGAAGGTGCGCACGGTGCGGCCGTCGAGGGCAACAACGTGTGTGGGCGCGGTGGCTGCGGCGTTGTCAGCAACGATGGCGTTAACACCCGATGTTATCTGCTCGGTCACGTCCTTAACCATATATTTGTCGCCGCTCTTCTCGTTCTGAACCTCCAGATATGTGGTGTGCTTTACTTGTGGCACGTCCACGGTCTGTGGATCGCCAGTGCCTGTGCTGAACACGAAGCTCACCTCGTCGGTTGAGGTGTTGATGCTTGTGGCATACTCATACCACTTCTTTCCTGCGATGGTCGTGGTGGCTGTCATCTGATCGCCAGGCCATGCCTTAACGGAGGCGTGGCTGCCGTCGCCACCCCATGACCAACGGTTAATCTTTGTCCAACCCACCTTGTCTACATTCAAATAGACCTTGATGTCGTAGGCGTTAAATTTGGCGTGGTTGTAAGAGCGTGTCTGCACGCCTGTGACCTTGCCGTTTGAGAGCAGACCCACCTTGAACGTGATGTTGCCTTCTGGAATCTTCACTATTGCGCCGTTGCTCACCTTCTTGCCGTTAGTGGCGGTAGGCTCTGTGCCGTCGGTGGTGTAGACAAGTTTTGCCGAGCTGTTGGCAGAGATGGCGCGGAGGGTTGTGCGCAGCGACTCGTCATAGTAGGTGCCTGAGGGCAGCGAGGGCCATGCCATCTCACTGTTTGCGGGGAGAAGGTAGCGCCAGTGGTGACCTTCGGCAGCGAGAGCGTAGCCCGCTTGGGTGTATTTGTTGGCCATCTTGCCCACGGCAGCCAGGAGCTTGCCGTTGTCGCCTGTTGTCTCCACAACGTAGATGTTGTTGTTGCCAGTCTTCTTTGTCCATGAGCTGGTGTTGCTTATGCCCACGAGGTTGCGCAGCAAGATCATGTTCTTGATGTCGTTCTTGCAGTCCTGCCAGTGTTTCAGGAAGACGCAAGGTGTGCCGGGCATGGCGAGCATGAAGGCGTTAACCGCCACGGTGTCGCGCTTGATTGGGTCCTGAGGCTCTGATTCTGAGCGATACTCGACGTCGTGGTTCTCAACGAAGGTCACGGCATAGCGCTTGTATGCGTCATCAGTATTGATGCCGCCGTTGGCGAGCTTCGACCAGTTCTGGCCGTTAGCAGCGTCGCGGCAAGAATAGCGGAAGGTGAAGTCGAAGGCGCCTGACATGATGCTGTTGCCCACCTTCGTCTTGTTCATCCAGTTTTTCACCGTGTTGGCGTTGCCGTCCCAATATTCGCCTACCGAGTAGGTGGGCTTTGCGGCGTTGTTGTATATGCCTGTAAACTTGCCGTCGTAGCCTTTCACCATGTCGTAGCGGAAGCCGGCATAGCCAAGGTCGTTGAGCAGGAAGTTGAGATAAGCCTTGACGATGGTCTGCACGTTTGACGAGTTGTGGTCGAGGTCGCGCATGCCGTCCCAGCTTTCGCCCGTGTCGTTGTTGGAGCTGAGTTTGTAGCCGTTCTTGTCGGCCCATGCCTTGCATTTGCCGCCATCGTCGTCGGCACAGATGTCGGTCGACTCCATCTTATAGGTCTGTCCGTTGTATGTCTCTACGGGGAAGTCGACCCAGTTGGTGAGTGTTCCGCGGTGGTTGATCACCACGTCGGCAATGGTTCCGAGCCCTTTAGCCTTGAACGTCTTGATCATGGAGCGGAGCTGAGCCTCTGTTCCGAACGAGCTGTTGTAGTTGTTGAACCAGTAGAGGTCGTTGTAGCCCATCGACTGATTACCTCCACAGTAGCCGCTCTGCGGTATCCATATAAGCTTAAAATACTCAGACAGCTCGTCGGCCTGTTTCTCCAGCACCGACCAGTTGGTGTCTGAATAACTGTTCCAATAGAACCCCTGGAGCATTACACCCTTGAAGTTTGCGGGCCATCCCTGTGCGCTGGCGTTGGCCGGAGCGAGCATGGTGAGCGCCGATAGAGCCAGTGTGGTCTTTGCCACATGGCTTCTGCCCTTACGGCAGATGCAGGTAGACAGTTTCTGCAGTGTGTGTGTAAAATTTGAAAGAAGCATTAAGTGATGTTTTTTAGTGAAGTTTCGCATGCCGGAGCATGCGAAACTGTAATTTTGGTTTATTTGTGGTCTTTAAAATTCGAGCACCATGACACCTCTTGGTGCAAGCTTTACATCTTTGCTGATGTTTATCTTGTGACCGGTGAGGATGTTGGTAGCCTCTTGTGCGTCGCCTATTATCTCGGCATAACGTTCAGCCTTCATGGTGGCAGCCTTGGATGTGCCGTTGATGACGGTCATGACGTTCTTGCCGTTGTAAGAGCGTGCCACAACGTAGACGCCGTTCTGCGGAATGAACTGAGTCTGCTTGCCCTTTGTTATGACCTCGTTGCCCTGACGCCAGTGGAGCAGACGGGCGGTCCAGCGGAACATGTCGTTCTCTGCCTTGGTGCGTCCTTCCGTTGTGAAGCAGCTGCGGGTGTCGCCGGGGAAGCCGCCGGGGAAGTCTTTGCGCACGTTGCCGTCGGTCACCTGCTTTGTGCCGTTCATCAGCACCTCGGTGCCATAATAGAGCTGCGGAATGCGGTTCACGGTGAGCAGCAGGGCGAGAGCCTGCTTCAGGGCGAGCGTGTCTTGTGTCTCGCCGAGGAAACGGTCGGTGTCGTGGTTCTCGATGAACGCCATGACGTGGCTCGGGTCCTTATAGAGGTAGTCGTAGCAGAGCGAATTGTAGATGCGGTTGAAGCCGTTCCACCATGCGTCGGTCTCCTCGTTTTTGGCTTGGTTTACGCGGTCGAAGAAGGCGAAGTCCATAACGGTTTTGAGGTTAGAGTTCTCCTTCTGCAGAGGCGAGTCTTTCTGCCATGCTGCGGTGTAAGCGGGCTCTGTTACCCATGTTTCGCCCACGGTGTTGAAGTTGGGATATTCCTCGTTGAGCACCTCCATCCAGCGAGCCATGCCCTTGCGGTCGGCATAGGGGTAGGTGTCCATTCTGATGCCGTCGATGCCCACGGTCTCTATCCACCACTCCGAGTTCTGTATGAGGTAGGTCATGAGATGCTCGTTGCGCTGGTTGAGGTCAGGCATGGTCGGTACGAACCAACCGTCCACGGTCTCGTGGAGGTCAACCTTCGATGCGTATGGGTCGAGCACAGGTGTGAGCTTGTAGCTTGTTTGCAGATACTTGGTGTTGGTTGTCTGCTCGCCGTCCATGGTCTGTGTCTTGACCGTGTATTTCTGGTTCTCGGGGTAGAGCCATTCGGGTGTGTTGAGCCAGTCTTTCGATGGCAGGTCCTTGACCCAGGGGTGCTCAAAGCCACAGTGGTTGAAGATCATGTCCATTACCACCTTGAGACCTTTCTTGTGAGCGTCGTCGACCAGACGGCGGTAG
>ERZ1023633.600-NODE-600-length-14249-cov-31.590390_pt1 | contig 14249 bp, 10 predicted proteins | sample MGYA00380333_ERZ1023633 | MGnify/ENA primary metagenome ERZ1023633 (study PRJEB33179, sample SAMN07448972) | human gut metagenome | biome: Human-gut; feature: Human associated habitat; material: Faeces | host: Homo sapiens | place: India: Bhopal | collected...
TGTCCCAATGGGCACAGAGCAAGATGCGGGTTTCAGCCTTCGGGTTGTAATGGGCAATGATATTGGTATTCTTCAATATCGTGCCATCATAACCCTTCAGGTCTGCCTTCTGGGTCTCTACCTCGCAGCCAAACTGCTTGAACTTGCTCACAATCCATTCGCCACACTTATCGTGCGCCTCGCTGTTCATCACGCGAGGCCCGAAATCGCATTGCGCTGCACAATAAGCCAATGCCGAATCGGCATTGAAAGCCGGACCTACGGGATTCAGCTTCTCCGCTTCCTCTACCTCCTGAACATCAGGCGAACTTGCGCTGCTGGCATTCTTATAGCTGATGGTACCAGCCACCAGTCCGGCAGCTACCACCACACCTAATATGATCTTCATTTTTTTCGTCATAACATTATTGTTTAAAGTTCTGCACCTGCGTCATCACTCTGAGCCAGTTGCCTCCCCAGATCTTGGCGATATCCTGCTCGCTGTACTTGCGGCGCAACAGCTGGAGAGTGAAATTAATCAGCTCGGAAGAATCAGCAAGTCCGCGGATGCCTCCATCTCCATCGAAATCGGTACCCAGACCTACGTGGTCGATGCCCATCACCTCGATGGCATGCTCCAGATGGGCAATGGCATCCATGATGTCTGCCTCGCCCTCCTTGCGCAGGAATCCATGATAGAGCGTAGTATGAGCCACACCTCCACGGGCTGCCAAAGCACGCATCTGATCGTCGGTCAGGTTGCGAGGCACATCGCAGAGGGAACGGCTGCTGCTATGGCTACACACGATAGGAGTCTGACTGATTTCCAGTGCATCATAGAAACTCTTTTCGCCTGCATGACTCAAATCTACCATAATGCCAAGTCGGTTCATCTCCTGAATCACTTTAGCTCCAAAGCTGCTCACACCATTATGGGTATTACAGCCACGGGCACTATCACAGATATCGTTATCGCCATTGTGACAAAGGGTAATATACACAATACCACGCTGTGCAAAGTGCTTTACATTGCTCAGGTCATGCTCCAAAGCCAAACCGTTTTCTATACCCAGCATGATGCTCTTTCTGCCCTTGCGCTTATCGCTATACAGGTCGGCAGGTGTACGGGCTATACTGAGGTAAGCCCTATTCTTGCTGACGATTTCTTCTATCTTATCGAAGATGAGATCGGCATACTGAGCAGGTCCCTGCACATCAAAAGCCACCTTGCTGCTGAAGCTTTCACCTATCTGAGGCTGAGGCAAATAAGCCACCATGGTAGTAGCATCCTGGCGTCCATCGGTCATCTTATGCAAATCTACGAGAATGCGGGAATCACGATGATCGAACTTGATGCCTTGCGGGAAGAACATCGGTGTATCACAATGCGTATCAAGGGTAAGGATGCGCTTATGCAACTTCTTGGCAGCATAGAAATTATTAGCCTGGTTCACAAGCCAATGGAAAATCTTTCCTCCTTCCTCTCCAAGCCATTCCGGATGCCATTGTACACCAAGAATCTGCTTATACTCGTTGCTTTCTATCGCCTCAATGATTCCATCAGTAGACTTGGCTATGATGCGCATGTGCTTGCCAGGCTCACTTACAGCCTGATGATGGAAAGAATTAACAAGAATCTTTTCTGCCCCATATATATTATATAAGGTGGAATCTTTCTTGATTTCTACACTATGGGTAGGTTCTGAACGATCAGCATCCTGACTGTGCTTCACCATCTGCTTGATGTCCTGATATACCTTGCCACCCAAGGCTATTGCCAATGTCTGGATGCCACGGCAGATACCCAGCATCGGAATCTGACGATTGAAAGCCAAGCGGACAAGAATCAACTCGGCAGCATCACGCTCCTGATTGATATTATGAAGACGAGGCGATGGTTCTTCGCCCATCCACAAAGGATTATGATCTCCCCCACCCGTCAATATCAAACCATCGAGATGCTCCAGGGTATTGACGATGACTGTACTATCGGCAACGGGAGGAATAATGACAGGCGTACCACCTGCCGCTATTACCTGCTTATAATAACGATCACGAAGCGTTGCATCAATGTTTTCGTAATTGGCTGTGATGCCTATTACGGGCTGATGCTTCGCTTCGGGAAAAGAAGAGTACGCACCCTTGAGATGCGACTCCAAGTCAAATGTCTCCATTTGTTTATTCTTTTTCAAAAATATTATTCGTCCTCCAAGAGAACAGGAATCTCACGCTTGATACTCTGCTCAAGCGAGATGAGTGTTTCGGTAGAAACCACACCAGGAATTGCCTGCAACTTGTTGTTGAGCAAATCCATGAGCTGCTCGTTGTCACGAGCATACAACTTGATGAGCATTGTATAAGAACCTGTAGTAAAGTGGCACTCTACAATCTCTGGGATATTCTGGAGTCGCTCAACTACCTTCTTGTACATATTACCGCGCTCCAAATTGAGTCCTACATAAGTACATGTAGAATAACCTAAACTCTTAGGGTTTACATCGAAACCGCTACCTGTGATGAAACCATCCTCCATCAAGTGCTGAACACGCTGATGGATGGCTGCACGTGACACGCCGCACTCAGCAGCTACGTCTTTGAAAGGAATACGGGCATTCTTAGAAAGGATGCCGAGTATCTTTCTGTCAAGATTGTCAATCTTTTCCATTTTTGTCTATTTTATATGTTGCTATTTTTAGGTACTCTTCTATACCAGATAGCAAAATTAATAAAAACTATTGAAAGAAACAACAAAATGCACGAATATTTTGCAATATCCGTGCATTTTGTTGTTTTTTATACTGTTTTTAACCAAAAACCTTGGCATTTTGCTACTTTTAGTAGAAAAATCATACGCTTATCTGATAACCTCGGAGAAGTAATGATCACGCAAAGGTTTCACCACTTTATCACCCGTCAAAATTATCTGCTGCTTAAGACGGATGTCTTGAGAAGAGGCTCCAATCTTCAGTTCATACGTTCCAGGAGCTATGTTCCATTGACGATTGCCTTGATGAGAATAATAACCAAACTGATCAGTATAGAACTTGATGCATACTCTCTTGGTTTCGCCAGGATTGAGAGAGATGCAGGCAAAGCCCTGCAACTGGATAGGATGAATCTGCTGGTTGCTCTGAGTTGGCGACAGATATACCTGCGCTATCTCATCGGCACGAACCTTACCCGTATTGGTAACCTCAAAGTAGATATTGCTCGACTCTGAAGCCGTAGAGAGTTCCTTAACAGCCTGCAAGTTCTTATAGGCAAAGGTTGTATAGCTCAATCCATAACCGAAAGGCCACTCTACACGGGCATCCTGCCGGGTGGAATAATTATAGCAGATAGGCTCATAAACCTCAGTATTAGGATAGCTGACACTCAGCTTGGCAGATGGTGAAATCTTGCCATAAAGAATGTCAGCCACAGCTGTACCACCCTCTTCACCAGGATACCAAGCCTGGATGACTGCTGCACAACGCTTGGCTATCTTGGAGATAACCTGCGCACGACCGCCGAAGACTACCAGGACTACAGGTTTGCCCGTAGCCAAGAGTTCCTCAACATATTCCTCTTGCTTACCAGGAAGCTTGAGTCCATCTCGCTCACGGTTCTCACCACAGAGCATCACATTCTCGCCCACGGCAGCTACGATAACATCGCTTTCCTTCGCCATCGCCAATGCTTCTGCCTTGTCTGCCTTCTCGCCAGAATCAACCTTGCGATGCAGAAGCTGATACTCCCAAGCACGTTTATCACCCGACTCTTCAAACTTGGTCTCAATCTCCTCTGTCCAGTCACAACCACGAGAATACTTTATATTAATACCCTCAGGTTTACCTGCCTGCATTGCCTCTAGCAATTTAACGATATGTGGCAAGTGGCTATCATCCCATTTCTTCTTCCAACTCTGCCAGAAATAGAACATTGACGGGAAAGAGTAGTCGCCACACATCGCCCAGATAGAATTGGCATTAGGACCTGTGAGCAAGATATTCTTAACCTGCTTGGCGCTGTTAACATCAGTCTCCTTCACGAGAGGCAAAACGCCATTATTCTCTAACAATACGATAGACTGACTGGCAATATCGTAAGCCGTCTGCCGTTCTTCCTTTGTATCAAGTTTTACATCCTCCGTACTATACAGATATGGATTCTTATCCATCAGTCCTGCACGAATCTTGTAACGCAGAACATCCTTTACAGCACGCTCAAAGACTTCTTTCTTAACAAGTCCCTTATCCAAGGCTTCCTGTAAATACTGATAGTTTTCGCCTCTAGGAAAATCAACATCATTGCCACCCTTGATAGCAGCTACAGCTTTCTGAAGAGGGGTGTCAAGTCCCGGCAACTGATCAATGGCAGTATAATCGCTCACCACCATTCCATCGAATCCGAGATAATCTCGCAAAATATCGTTGAGAATCTCACTATTTGCCACACATTTGGTACCATGAACAGCGTGATAACCTGGCATTAAAGCCTTGCAACCTGCCAAACGAATCATCGTTTCATGAGGCAATAGGATATCTTCCATCATCTCCTTTTCATCAGCATCACCGCCACCACCATATCCCAGATAGTGTTTAGAGCAAGCTCCCACTCCCTTCTTGAGGTCGCCCTGCTGAAGACCCTTGACAAAAGCAGTACCCATAACGGCAGAAAGATAGCCATCCTCACCGTATGATTCTTCCAGACGATTAAAACTTGGAGTACGGCAGACGTCTACCATAGGGGAAAGCGACAATACGCCACCCATCTTGCGAAGAGCGGTACCTGTCTGCAAAGTCTTGAGCTCAGCCAACTCTGGATTGAATGAGCAAGCCTGACCTATCTGCTGTGGATAGACTGTTGCATCTTGCGTATTGATACCCGAAAGAACTTCCTCGTGAAAAAGAGCCGGGATACCGTTAGGGGTATGATGCATCAACCAATCTTGTACTACAGCCACACGCTTTCGCAAGAAATTGGCATCAACCAATTCCTGACTGGCATACTGTGAAAAATGTCCAATACCATAAGGAATGAGCTGCTTGCATTTGACGGTATCCAAATTGCCTTCCGCATCAAAAAGCTCATCCATATACCCACTCCTCAACTGAGCGATACGCTCTGGCTGTGACATTCTGCTGTAGAGTTCATCTACTTGCTGGTTCACTTGCAGCTCCGTATTGTTTATATTACTGCAACTAGCCATCAGCATAGTTGCACACACGGTTGTTGTAATTTGTTTCATCATTATCTTTCAGGTTTAAAATATGATTATTGAAGTTGTTTATTACCAGATGCAAAGATAATACAAATAAGAGAACTAACAGATTTGCTTTTCCCGTTTTTTATGCAAAAGCAACAAACACAAACGTAAAAGAAACAAAAGAGCCAAAGATAGCATTCTATCCTTGGCTCTTACCTTATTATATTTTAGTAGTAATTACTTATTGAAATGAATTTCGTAATTACTTTCTCTTCTTTGAATGCGCAGTTTTCTTGGCTGCAGGTTTAACAACCTTCTTGTCGGCACTCTTTACTGCACCAGCAGCATCCTTCGATTCACCAGCTGGCTCTGGAGTTACCTCTGGCTTAACTATGCTAACGAGTTCAAGATCGAAAACCAATGTAGAGTAAGGTGGAATCTGACCTGCCTGACGCTCACCGTATGCCAACTCATAAGGGATATAAAGCTGCCACTTGCTACCTACAGGCATTGTAGTGAGAGCTTCTGTCCAACCCTTAATCAAGTTACCGGCACGGAACTTGTCTGTTTTAGCACCACCATGCTTAGAAGTTGCATCAAAGACCGTTCCATCGATAAGACGGCCCTCGTAGATAACCTCAACCTCATCAGTAGCCTTAGGAACTTCTCCCTGACCAGCCTTGATTACCTTGTACTGCAATCCACTTGGCAAGACCTTCACTCCCGGTTTCTTGGCATTCTCTGCAAGGAATTTCTCGCCTGCACCAGCCAAAGCTTCCTTCTTGTACTCACCAGCCTTCTTCTCACTAAAGATAGTTGTATCATTAGCAATAGCAGCAACAAAACCACGGCTGAACATGGCTGCATCAATAGAATCCTTAGTGCTCTTCAATTCCTCACGAGTTCCTGGAAGGATGCGCTGAGAAACCATCTGAGCAATCTGCATACCGACGATGTATGCTGTGCCCTGAGGAGTATTTGCCTTATCTATTGCTTCCTCATAACCACGGATAAAATCTGCCATATAAGCAGTATCCACCTTATAACTCTGCTGAATGAATGGTATCAAACCACGTGTAGCATGAACACCGGCAGCATAACTCAAAGAGTCACTTGCTGTAGCTAAAACCACTGGAGTAACCTTCTTACGTCCCTTCTTCTTGTCTGCAGCATGAACTGTAAACAAAGAAGCACTCGCCACGAGGACGAGTGCTGTCAATAATATTTTCTTCATATTCTTAAAAGTCCTCTTCCTTAAAATAAAGCTTGAGTTCTCTTACAATATTAATTACTTACCACCTACTGAAATCAACTCAATCTTGAAGATCAAAACAGAGAATGGCTTGATCTGACCCTGCTCGCGCTCACCATAAGCCAACTCCTGAGGGATATAAACTTCCCAAACAGAACCTGCTGGCATATGAACCAAAGCCTCAGTCCAACCCTTGATAACCTGGTTAGCACGGAGATCTACAGCCTCACCACGCTTGAAAGAAGAATCGAATACCTTACCATCGATAGTCTTTCCCTCGTAGTTTACCTTTACCATAGAAGTATCCTTAGGCATAGGACCATTACCCTCCTTGATAACCTTATACTGAACACCTGAAGGAAGTGTTACAACACCTGGCTTCTTCTTGTTAGCAGCGAGGAACTTCTCACCAGCCACCTTATTTGGACCATATTCCTTCTCCATGTTCTTAGCCTTGATAGCCATCATCTTGGTCTGTGCAAGCTTAGCAGCCTCCTCGATTGTCATCAAGCCCTTCTTGCCAGTAGTACCAGAGATGAAACCAGCCATGAAGTTCTTCAAAGAGATAGTCTTGGTAGAATCCTCACCGAATACTTCATGATTGATACCCTTAACCATCTGGTTAGAAATCTGCTGACCAATCTGAATACCTGCATAGTAAGCAGCCTTCTTCTTGTCATCACCAGCATTAGCACCATCGTTAAGACCCTTGATGAAATCATCCATATAAGCGGTATCAACGCCCATACGCTCTACCATAAACTCTTTCAGACCCTGAGTCTGAGACATACCCATAGCATAGCTCATTGTATCAACATCTGTCTTGAGATCTGCCTTAGGAGTTGAATTGCCACAACCTACAAATGTAGCTGCAGCACAAGCCACGAGGGCTCCGAAAAATAACTTTTTCATTTTTTACTATTATGTTTTTATTCTATGTTCTCTGATATTACTTTACAGCAACAAGCTCTACATCAAAAATCAATGCTGAGAATGGAGGGATAGATGCACCAGCACCACGCTCACCGTAACCCAACTGATAAGGAATGAAGAAACGATACTTAGCGCCCTCGGTCATCAACTGAAGACCCTCGGTCCAACCAGCAATAACCTGATTCAATGGGAATGTTGCAGTCTGACCACGGTCGTAAGAGCTATCAAACTTTGTACCATCAATGAGTGTACCCTCGTAGTGGCACTCTACCTGATCTGTAGCCTTAGGAGCCTTACCATTTCCCTCACGCAAAACCTGATACTGCAAACCGCTCTTAGTAGTGATGATACCTTCCTTCTTGCCATTCTCAGCGAGGAATTTCTCACCAGCTTCCTTAGCAACCTTGCCCTTCTCTGCAGCAGCAGCCTGAGCCTTAGCTTCCTGCTCTGCGAAGAAATTCTGTACCAACTCCTGAGCCTCCTGCTCACCGAGCTGAAGTTTGCCTGCAATGGCATCCTTAACTGCCTGTGCAAAATCGTCGATGTTCAAACTCTCTGCACCCATTGACGCCAACTGGCGACCGATGCCAATGCCTAAAGCATAACTTACTTTATCCATAATTTATCTATAACTTTGTATTAATATTCTTTATTTTGTACTTATTGTCCTTAAAACGAGTGCAAAGATAACATTTTTCTCGCTGAAAACGATGTTATTTGAAGAAAAATTACTAAATTTGTGCATTCTTAATAGTAAGATTATGAAGAAACTCGTATTTTTAACCGGTGCAGGCATGTCTGTGGAGAGTGGTTTCAAAACTTTTCGCGGCAATGATGGCCTATGGGAAAACTATCCTGTAGAACAGATAGCTACCCATGAGGGATGGGAAGCTGACCCTACCCTAGTGACTAACTTTTATAACATGTTGCGCCATAAGCTCTATGCCGCTCAACCAAACGAGGGTCATAAGCTTATCAAAGAACTGGAGAAGAACTTTGAGGTAACTGTTATTACACAAAACGTAGATAATCTACATGAGAAGGCTGGTTCTTCGAATGTCATCCATCTACATGGCGAACTTTCTAAGGTTTGCTCTTCTCGCGATCCATACGATTATCGCTACGTAAAAGAATTGCCAGAAGATGCTTGCGAAGTAGTACCAGGAACCAAAGCAGGAGATGGCAGTTTACTCCGCCCGTTTATTGTTTTCTTCGGTGAAAGTGTTCCTATGATTGAGCCTGCTGCCGAAGCAGTACAGCAAGCCGACATCTTTGTCATCATCGGCACATCACTCAATGTTTATCCTGCCGCAGGCTTGATTTCTTATACTAAGCCTCATATCCCTATTTTCCTGATAGACCCGGGAGCTGTAAATGCCAATGGATACTACAAGATAAACCACATCATGAAGGGAGCTTCAGAGGGTATGAAAGAACTGAAAAGTATTTTAGAGAAATAAGAAGAATTTTGAATATAAAAAGAGAAAAGAGGAAGCTTCGATGAACGCTTCCTCTTTTGCTTTATTATTTTCTCATCTATTTCATTATACCGATATTCTAGTTTCCATGCGAGCCTCGGCAACATTGACAACATAGTCGCCAAGTTTTTCACACTCCTGGATAATGTCCATATACAATGTACCTACACCATAAGTATAAAGGTGGTTATCTACATCGTCCAAGTTCTGGTTTCTCAGCTGAGAACGGAAATTGTTGATTTCCGTTTCAATATTATACGTCTGATTCATATTAATAGACTGACGTTCATGAACAAACATGAAATTCATTTGAGTCAGTGCCTCATCAACCAACTTAAACATCTGATGGATATTTTCATTCTGCTTGGCAGTAAACTCCTCCTTGTTTTCTCCCTTTCGCTTAATGGTGCGAGCCAGATTGAAGCAACTGTCACCAATACTCTCTATTTCAGAAATCGCACGCAACATCGCACGAATCTTCGCCTTGGTATCATCACTCAGATGAGCATCACTTACCAGATTGAGATACTTTGCTATCTCGATCTCCATATTATCAGAAATGCCCTCATACTTCTCGATACGCTCATAAAGTTTATCGAAAGTCTTTGCATCCCGGGTATCGAGCAACTCTCTCACCATACCAAACATACGATGAATACGCTCACCGAAACTTCCGATTTCCTGCTGGGCTTCAAAGACAGAAAGCTCTGGAGTCTTCATGATACCTGCCTGAATAAAGCGCAATCGGAAATCCTCATCTTCCTTGTCTGGCTTAGGCTTGATAAGCTTACAAACAACCTTTTCCAACTGTGGGATAAACCAAATCAGCACACCCGTATTGCAAACATTGAAACAAGTGTGGAACATCGCCAGAACAATAGGAAGCAGTTTCGCTTTCTGGACGGCAGACATACCACCATTAGGATCATACCCCACAATAGAGCAAACGAAATCCACAAAAGGATAGAATAGACAGAGAACCCAAATCACACCAAAGACATTGAATACCAGATGAGCCAAGGCTGCACGACGAGCTTGGGCATTGGCACCCAAAGCTGCAAGGTTGGCTGTAGCGGTGGTTCCAATATTCTCACCCATCACCAGGGCTATACCCAAATAAATAGGAAGCACACCAGTAGAACAGAGCAAGATGGTAATGGCCATCACAGCTGCAGAACTCTGTACAATACAAGTAATAAGTGTACCTATCAAAAGGAAAATAATAATCGTTAGATGACTCTTCGTATCAAAAGAACCAAAGAAGTCAATCACCGCAGGATTATGCTCCAAATCAAGCGCCTTTCCCGCACTACTCAATAAGACTAGCGAAAAGAAGAGGAATGCGATACCGAAAAGAAAATCTCCGATATAGCGACGCTTCTTGCTATATATCAATATAATACCAAGAAAAAAAGCAGGGAAAACAACGACCGTTAAATCGACATTATAACCCAGCGACATAATCCACGCAGTAAAAGTGGTACCGATATTGGCACCCATAATCACAGAAATGGCTTGAGCTAAGGTAAGCAGACCTGCATTCACAAAGGAAACCGTCATGACGGTTGTCGCGGAAGAACTCTGAACAGCGCAGGTGATAAAAGTACCTGTAAGCATACCCGTAAATCGGTTGGTAGTCATAGCACCCAAAATATGGCGCAACTGAGATCCTGCCATCTTCTGCAAGGCTTCACTCATCACCTTCATACCGTAGATGAGCAACGCCAAAGAACCGAGAATCTGAAAAAAAATCACAAGATATTGACTTGTACCCATAATAATTTGTATTTGTGGAAATATTTGTTACGTTTCAGTTGCAAATATAATAAGAAATCTTCTTATTACGAAATATCTATATCGGATATTTCAAATTGTAACAACATTGTAACATCAAAGGCTTCCCTAAGCCTCAAAAACAGGAAAGAAGCATATCCGATAAGAAAATAAAAGTATATTCCTTTCTTCTACTCTTTAAAGGGGAAAAAGACGGAATCTATGACCATTTTTGTTACATATTTGATAAAAAACAAAAAAAGATGCCAAGAAACTTTGTATTCTCCATTTTTTTTTGTTTCTTTGCCTTATAAAACTATTAACAGTCATATAACAGTCGAAATTATGGGAAAAGGTAAAAAAGGTGGCAAGAGAATGAATAAGGCGCAACTCACTGAGATGCTCCAGGAATTCTTTGCCCAAAGGCCAGGCGAAACGCTCAGCTTTAAAGAAATATTCCGTTCCCTCCATCTTACCACGCATCCACTCAAGATGCTGGCTATTGACGTCATGGAGGAAATGGCATGGGATGACTACCTAGCTAAGGTAAGTGATAATTCTTATCGCTTGAATCAAAGTATTCAGGTGATGGAAGGTAAATTCATTCGAAAAGCAAACGGCAAGAACTCGGTTATTCCTGATAACAGTGAAAAACCTATATTCGTTTCTGAACGAAACTCTATGGGTGCACTAAACGGAGACCGTGTAGAGTTCACCTTCTTAGCTCGTCGAAAGAATCATATCAAAGAAGCCCAAGTTAATAAGATCCTAGAACGTGCCAAGGATACTTTCGTTGGTAGATTAAAGGTAGATAAAGACTTGGCTTATCTCGTAACACCTAGTGATGTTTTTGCTCACAATATCATCATACCTAGACGAAAGGTAAAGGGAGGAAAAACAGATGATAAGGCTGTAGTGCGTATCATCGAATGGCCTGATGGAGAAAACAAAAGCCCTATCGGTGAAGTTGTTGACATCCTCGGACAGATGGGTGACAATGATGTAGAAATGAACTCTATCCTCGCACAATACGGATTGCCTTATAAATATCCGAAGAACGTAGAGGATGCTGCCAACAAGATTTCGGGCGAAATCACAGAACAAGACTACAAGGAACGTGAGGACTTTAGAAAGGTATTCACATGCACTATCGACCCTAAGGATGCTAAAGATTTCGATGATGCCTTGAGTATACAGAAATTAGAAAACGGCAACTGGCAAGTAGGCGTGCACATTGCTGATGTTTCTCACTACGTAACTGAAGGAAGTATCATAGATAAGGAAGCAGTAAAACGTGCAACATCTGTTTATCTTGTAGACCGCACAATACCAATGCTTCCTGAACGTTTATGCAACTTTATCTGTTCACTCCGTCCAAATGAAGAAAAGCTAGCTTACAGCGTTATCTTTGAAATGGATGAGAATGCCAACGTGAAGAACTATCGCATCGTCCATACTGTCATCGAAAGCAATCGTAGATATAAATACGAAGAAGTACAAGAGCTTCTGGAAGCAAACGGTGTAATAGATGGTACAGGTGAGCCAGCTCCTACAGAGACTAAAGAACACCCATATCAGGGTGAAAATGCTCTTCAACTCATTACACTTGACAAATTAGCAAAGAAATTGCGCGCTGCTCGATTCAAGAATGGTGCAGTAAAATTCGATCGTGAAGAATTGCATTTTGATATTGATGAGAACGGAAAGCCAATACGATGCTATTACAAGCGCTCTAAGGACGCCAATAAACTTGTCGAAGAGTTTATGCTACTCGCTAACAGAACTGTCGCAGAAAGCATAGGAAAAGTCAAGAAAGGCAAAAAGCCTAAAACGCTTCCTTATCGTATTCACGACAATCCTGACCCACAGAAATTGGAAACCCTTCGAGAGTTCGTTGTTAAGTTTGGGTATAAAATGAAGACAGAAGGCACCAAGGGTGCTACTGCCAAGAGTCTCAATAAACTGATGGCAGATTGTGATGGAAAACCTGAAAGCAACCTCATCCAAATGGTAGCACTACGTGCCATGATGAAAGCAAAATACTCAGTACATAACATTGGGCATTTCGGTCTTGCATTTGAATACTATACTCATTTCACTTCACCAATACGCCGCTATCCTGACACGATGGTACATCGCTTGCTAACCAAATATGCTGCTGGTGGCAGAAGTGCCAACGAAAAACATTATGAAGAGCTTTGTGAACATAGCTCTGAGATGGAACAAATAGCACAGAATGCTGAGCGTGACTCAATCAAATATAAAATGGTAGAATTCATGGGTGACAAACTCGGTGAAGAATTCGATGCCCACATCAGTGGTATCACATCCTACGGCATCTATGCGACGATAGACGAGAACCATTGCGAAGGCATGGTTCCTATGCGAGACATTGCTGATGACTATTACGATTTTGACGAAAAGAATTTTTGCTTGATAGGTCGTCGTCATCACAATAAATATTCGTTAGGTGATGCCATCCGTATCAAGGTTGCACAAGCAAACTTAGAGAAAAAGCAACTTGATTTCACTCTCGCTGGTGATTCTGCACCTGTACGTAAAGAAAAGATTGCTACTAGTGATACAAATAAAAAGGATAGAAAGAATTCAAAGCAAAAGACTCGTAATCATCGCAAACGTAAATAAGTAGATATATAAGATTTTTAAGAAAGAAAGGGTTGTCCATCCATGCGATGAGGCAACCCTTTTATTTTAAAAATTAACTTGATAATGTTGCTTGTATTTTGATTTATCAAAAAAGACGATTCCGGCATAATACAGATTGTAGGTAATTCCAGTATATTCGGAATATTGCAATCGATGCCAAAACTGCTTGTTTTTTCCATCATTTAAGCCCAAAACTACTAATAATGTACTTTCATTGCAAAAAGGTAATATAGAAGAATACAACTCATCCTTATCTATATGATCTAAATCGATAACAACCAATTTCTTTGTGGAAGAATCATATAAGTCATACAAATTACAAATTACAGATTTATGACAACCAGCGTTGATGTAAGGGAAATAAAGAGATTCAATACTATAACACTTTTCGGGCTGCCAGTAATTAGCTAAGCGAAAAAGAAGTCTGCCTAGCTTATGTTGCAATCTGCCAGGCATCTCATAACGTTCTTCCAATTCAGAATATGCATAATAAGGATAATGCTCATTTATAACATATCGAATAAAGCTATAGGCAGAAGGCGACTGAACACCAAAACCGCGACAATATTTACAGCGACACAACCACCTCCACCAAGTGCTTAAATAATAAACCATAATTATTTTTTTTGCAAAGATACAAAATACAATTAGATTATAGAACAATAGAACTCAAAATCTACAATAGATAATAAAAGAAAAGCCTCAGAAATCTTTCGAAATCTGAGGCTCTTAATAAAAGAAGGCGGCTACCTACTCTCCCGCATTGCATTGCAGTACCATCGGCGCAAGTGAGCTTAACTTCTCTGTTCGGAATGGGAAGAGGTGGGACCTCACCGCAATAACCACCTGATAATGGGGTATGACGTATTTGCACACAAGCAAAACAAGATAATGAACCGTATATACAGCTGAAACTATGAACTAATTTAAAGAAAGTGTTCGGGCAATTAGTAATGCTCGGCTTTGACATCGCTGTCTT
>ERZ1023633.602-NODE-602-length-14241-cov-17.039264_pt1 | contig 14241 bp, 28 predicted proteins | sample MGYA00380333_ERZ1023633 | MGnify/ENA primary metagenome ERZ1023633 (study PRJEB33179, sample SAMN07448972) | human gut metagenome | biome: Human-gut; feature: Human associated habitat; material: Faeces | host: Homo sapiens | place: India: Bhopal | collected...
TGAGCATAGTCACCGCTTGAACCAATCTGAGCAGAGTCACCGCTTGAACCAATCTGTTTTAGTCTGTATCCGTTGTCGTTCAACGCACCATCTAAAGTTAAGGTAGATGGTGATGTTATATCTTTCAGCCACTCGACACCGATATTAATGATGTCAGCAAGCTTCAACTCAGCCTTAATCTTGATGCGAGATGAGCATACCTTTGTCGATTTTTCTTCTTCCTTAATCTTACCAGACTGTTCTACCTCTGCAAAGCGAGAGTTGAGCATATCGTAGTGGTCCCACACTTCCATTGGAGACTTGCAAGCGTGAAAACCTCGGTTGCAACACTCGATTTCTCCGTCCATTTCATACTCTTTTCCAACTTCGTACTGGAATCCACGGCATTGCATATTCTTGTCGAAAGCCTTGTACGAGGTGATAACTTTTTTACTCATATTCTATCTATTTATATCCTTGCGGATGGTTAATCAATCCTTATTATTGTATCAGGAGCAACGTCTCTGATGTTTCCATAACATGTGTATACTGCCGCCACAAAGTCTTCCTTTGTAAGGAACTCTTTATCAGGAGGCAATGTTATATCTATTGTAAACTTAATATGTTTCATATTCTATTAATTTATGCCCGAAGGCGGTTAAACAATCAATTCATTAAATTTTCAACCACATTTGACAGCTTCCTTGCTTTGTCTTGCAAGAACTTAGGAAGATTATCAAAATCAGAAGGCTTTAATCTTACGATACACAATATACCTTTTGCTGTCAGTATTGATAGAATAAACAATAATACGACCATTACGTATATAGGAAATTTATAATTGCTATTATTCTTTTCATACCTACACCTCCATTTCTGAGTTGATATTCAAGCCAAAGAGAAGGTGCTGCAACTGATGAACAAAGTTAATACTAGCAAGATTATGTCTGTCTAGACCTACACACACCAAGAACTCACCCAAAGTTGTCATATCTTTTGTTATATACAGATAAGCTCTTTTTGTTGGCAATCTATACCAATCATAGCTATCATCCTTCCATCCATTTTTCTCTAGAATCTCTGGAGTAAGAGGAACTCCAGATAATCTAACTGGGCTTACTTGATGCCTTACATAAGATAATTTATAACCATTTGATGCAGATATATCTATAATTGTATGTATTCTGTTTTTATACATAACAATATCATTAACTATATATTTCTGTGCCATACGCTTTACTTCTTTTAAATATTATGCTCTTGCCATCAGAACGGTCTTCTGGTTCACACTGAAATCCATCTGCCCAACCATTTCTGGTCGGGTTATAACACGTACCATCAATACTAAAGAAACAACCATCGCAACCATCCTGCTCAACAACTTCAAGAGTAACAGTTACTCTTTTTCCAACTTTAAGCTCTTTCATAATCAAAACGCTATTCTAAAATCCTTACCTTTCAAAGTAGGCCTCTTTTCAAGGACGAACTTCTCTAAATCTTCAAAATCTATTGGGAAGAGCGCACAATATTTATACTTTAATGTGCAGATGAATCTTCCGTTGAGCATAACATCAAAGATAAATGTTTTCATTAGATTCTACCCTTTCTTTTTCTAAGTTCTAACATTAGTTCTACTCATTAACACCCATACTCCTGCTGGAGTTTCTTGACTTCTCTGATAAACATGCCGACATTATCACACTCTATCACTTCCTGATGATGCTTGAGGGCATCCTCGATAAGATGAGTACATTCTTCCGTGAAACCGCAGATACGGTCACCTTCGGTGGTGAAGAGATAACGGTTTGTGTTGAAGTAGGCGCACTGGCATAGATTAAAACCTTGCTCTTCCAATACCTTTCTTGCGGCAGAGTCGTTAAAGCGAAGGACGATCAGCTTACCTTGGCTTGAATAATATTTATTATACTTGATACGGTCGTAGACTACGACTGCTATTGCTGCCAGCCACAAGACTGCCAGCGTGATAACTGTGATGTTATTTGCATTCATGATTTCTTCGTTTTTCTGTTTAACTATTCTATTGTTGTTTACGTAGGTCCTTGCGATAGAACTTCTTTTCAGCCACCTTTCTCTCTTCTTCATCCTTGTAGAGCACCTGATTAATATCATGCTTGCTCATATCTACGGTGTGAATGCGATGAGTGGATTGGTCAAGGTTGTTCTTCTCGCAATAAATCTTCCAAGCTTCCATGCCATGCGGCTTCTTGGAGTCTTCGGCTGCCTTCCTTGCCTCTTCCTGCTTCTTGCGCTCGTCCTCTATCCTGCCACGCTCTGCCAGCAGGTCTTTTTGGTAGGAATCGAGCGCAATGATTATCTCCTGTGGATTGATGGTAGTGTTGTTTTCTCCGTGCTTGTGCTGATAGATCTTGCCATAATCACCCTGCATGAAGGAGATAAATGCGTAGTCGAGTTCGGCGGTGGTCCAATAGAAGTATTTGGCGCAGATTCTTGTAGCAAGCATCTGTATTTGGAACTCAGTAACGATGTCGAAGACTCCAAGAAAGGTGAAGAGTTCTATCAGTCTGCCCTTGACCCATCCGACCAGAGAGCGTAGCCCACCCTGCTTCTGAATGTCGAGCAAGGTGGTTTTACTCTTGGTGATAGCATCTGTGTAGGAGACTGGGCGAACGTAACCCGGCTTATCCTTAATAATCGGAACCAAGGATTCTTGCTGCCTTGGCTGTGAGGTTGATAGCTCGTTGTTGTTCATGATTCTGTACTGGATAAATTTCATCTTCCCATCTGGCTCCGTTGAGATAAGTAAGTGGGTGCATTCTATATTGTTTTCTGGTTCCATCTGATGTGGAACCTGGAATAACCGTGTTTGCCACATAAGCAGGAACAGCTTGCAAGCAGGCAACCTTCTCCTGTAGCTTTAGCTTATTCCACTTCTCTTCGGCTTTCTTGCGCCCCTTCTTGTAGGCATAGGCATCCCAAAAGTCTTGGAAGGTCGGAACAATGACACTTGCTAACGGTGGTAACGTTTCATGCAAATCCACTGTCTCAAACTCGTCCACTTTTGGGAACATCGGCTTCTCCTTATAGTATTTGCCGGTTGCCATGAATCTTGCGCCTTGCACAAAGGCTTCACGCAAGGCTTCGTTGTCGGGGGCATATCTGTTTGCCTCGGCATGGATTTCCTTTAATGTTTTCATAAGCTTTCAAGTTTAAATTTTTATACCCAACCATCTGCACTTTCCAGTTCCTTCTTGCAGTAAGCCAAGCCAACCTTGTCGTCAATTTCCGGAATAGGTGTTCCGTTCATGCCAGCAAAGTCGAGAAAGTTGCGGATAACGCTGCTTGCTTCTGCTGTAGTAAGGGCAGACAATGGCTTAAAGACATCGTTGCCCTGCTTGTCTTTCTCTCCGGTATAGAAAGGTACTGGCGCTATGTGAAGCTGAATCTTATGCAAAGTATCATAGAAGGTTTCCCCATTCTTCCATGCCCAATAGCTGATCATGAAGTGAATGTATCGGGCTTGTTTGTCAGATTGCTGAGGATGGAACTTCTTGACTTCGATAACCTGCTTGTTGTCCTTGTATCTTTCGATGTCTTTGAAGAAACGTAGATAGTCGTTTGGATTGTTGAGATTGTATACACTCATATTTATTCTTATAATTACGTTAGATTTACTACAAGTCCTGCCTTGGCGTAATAGGTTGGTACGCCTAGAACTTGCTGGAATTTACTTACTGCTGCATTCGGGATGAGGTGTTGGGCAGAACCGTGGATGAGGATGATTTTGCGGGCACAGTGCTCTACGTCACAGTCATGCAGCCAAGAAATGGCGTGCTCCATGCTCATGTGGGATAACCGAATGCGGTCCGCTTGTCTTCTTTGAGTTAAGCCATCTGCTACAGCCTTGTCTAGCATACTGTCCGAATAGTTGCACTCTGCGAGATAGACTTTACAACCTCGGATAACAAAATTCAGATTGTAGCAATCCGTGGCAAAGAAGATGGTGCCGATTTCCTTATGGTGAATCAGATAACCATAATTTGGTGCATCCTCATCGTGCTTCACCCAAAAAGGTGTAGCACTAAAACCGCCAAAACAGTGGGTACATTCACAACCCAAAGTTCTTACGCAATTAGGGAAATACTGCGATACATTAGCATTGGAATAAACTGTGATTCCTGCTTTGGCATATTCCTTAATATACTTGGCATGATCAGAATGCCGATGAGAACACAAGCACGCCTCTACCTTGCTCGTCTTGTACCCGATAGCCTTTTTCACCTCTTTCAAGGGTACGCCTGCTTCAATCAGCAGGATTTCTCCCGAATCTGATTGAAGGGCATACGAATTGCCTTGCGATGAAGAACCGATAATGATTAGCTTCATACTAGACTAACTTTTTACGAGGGGTAGCAGGCTGAAGGTCTGATGATGCAGCACTGGCATCATTTGCTGGCTGGTTAATCTCACCAGTCTCATCATTAACCACGATTACTTCCTTTGCTTCGGCAAACTCCTCGTCTCGCTGCTGAATGGCTGTAGGTCGCTCATCGGCATTGATAATCTGCTCGGCATCAACAGAAAGCTCACCCCATGATGAAAGAAGCTGTCGAAGAACCGTTTTTTCTGCCATGTCCTGAAAACCTGCAAACCATCCAAGACCTCCACCGGTTCCTTCAACGGATTGCTTGATAGCCAAATCTCTCAATTCCTGCCATGTAATCTTTGAGTACTTGACGGTTGGAGCGTAGGTCTTAGCAAACTTACATACCTCATCAAGAGACATGTACATAATCTTCTCGAAGCCAGACTTCTGCTTGAAATATGCGAAATATCCAACTGGCACGTCGGAAGTCTTTTCTCCGCTGATATCGAGCGCACCAGTTACCTTGTTAAAACCTTGGAGTTCACCTTCATATACAGTTCCCTTATTGATGTTTGCATACTTGTTTGTACGAAGGGCGAGATTGATGTAACCCTTTGTTCCGATGATGAGGGTTGGAGTTGGGATAATCTGACCAGTCTTCTTATCTTTGTTGTTGAAGACTACGATGTATGCCTGCCCCAATTGCTTGTTGATAGGCAAGCGTAATCCTGCAGCCTTTACAGCCTCGCTCATGAGTGCATTAGGGTCACACTGTATCAACTGAGGATCAGAAGTGAACAACTCCATCAAGCTTGTGGTGAAGGCTCCCTTATTCTCCTTCAATGTATTCTGCAACAAGGTCTGGTAATAACTGTTGTTCATTACCGCCTGAAAGTTCTTTACTGCCAGCGCCTTCTGTGAAGGCTGCTTTGCTACTGCTGTTTCTGCCATGATTGTATACTATTAAATTTAATCTTCATTCTTAGCAAAAGAAATGTTAATTGTGCTGTTCCAACTTTTCTCAAAACTTCCAATAAGACCGTCAACAACTGCCTTGGCAACTGCGTTAGAACCAGCCTTTGAAGTAATTTGCTTTCTGACAGCCTCTCTTATAGCTTCTGCAGATTCTTCTATCTGCTTCTTCACTTCGTTTTCAACGAGTTCTTTAATACGTCTATTGAGGTTTATTTCTATCCAAGTGTATCTGTTGTCACAGCTATAGGAGGAAATATTACCATTCTTATCAACTTTAGTTGTGAGAACAGTATTAACCATATCGGCAACAACACCTTCCCAACCATTGAGTGCCGAAAGCACATTAGCTTGTATCGTCTTCTCGATAATAGGCTTAATCATATCAGCTGAGAGATTAAGCGACATTAAATTATTTTCTGCCATGATTGTAAATTTATTTTTTATTTACTAAAGTATTACACATTATTTACTAAAGTATTATTCCATAACCGCAATGGATGGATATTCAAACTTTAACTCGTCGTCTGTTGTCACGTTCAACCGAATCTGCTGACCGCCATGATACATTGGTCTGTTCACGCTCTCGCATTCATCGAGCAGCATTGGAACTGAGATTTCATTGTATCTTGCGAAGGTGTAGGCGATGTCGATTCCAGAGTTTACCTTTGCAGCGTTGTTGAGTCGGCTGTAAGGTACACCAACATGATAGCACTCGCAGAACGGCTTCTTCTCTCCATCAAGCGTAGTCTTGAACAGACTCCACTTCACATAAGCGAAATGTCCGTTTACACGGTCTTCGAGCAACTGACAAGATTTCTGATTGTATTCGTTTGCGATGTCAAGTTCCTCATCGAGTGCGTCAAGCTGATTCTGATAGGTCTCCTTATCCTTGTTTATATCCTCAATTCGGGTGCTGATACGGTCAAACGTTTCCTTTGTTGCAAGGAGTTCCAACACCTCATTGTATCTGATTCCGATAGGTTCACGCTCCTTTTCAAGTTCGGCTAGCATCTTTGCGGTTTCTTCCGAACTGGTCTCGGATGGCTTGTCGAGTTCAGCCTGCAAGTCTGCAAGTTCCTTCACGACCTGCTGATATTCTTCCTTCTTGGCAAGAATCTGCTCGTAGGTATCCGGAACCTCAGCATCAACCTCCAGCTTGTGATATTCAGCTTCTTTAAGAACCTTGTGAGCTTCCACTAACTGGTTTATAGTTATCTTGCGCTCCTCATCGGTCTTCTCCAGCAGATTCTTCAACTCCGTGTAGGTGTGCTGAAGCTTGGTGAAGTCTTCATCAAGAGCCTTCAAATCGTCAGCCTTTCTGTCATTGAAGCGCTTCTCTGATTCATTCTTGATTCTCTCAACGTCTTCAGCAGGGAGAGCCTGACCGCAATGAGGACAGATTCCGTCTTCTGCGTTCCAAACCCATGAGCGTTTTGTAGCTTCATCTATCTTGTCGTTGATTTCATCTGCCTTCTTCTCGCATTCTTCCTTCTGCTGCTTGGCGTGTATATCGGTCTCGCTGTAACCGCTCATCTTCTGTTTCAGCTCGTCCACTGTGCTCTGAGCCTTCTTGACGGCAACGTCCGATGTGATCACGTCACTCTGATGCTTGGTTGCCTGCTCGGTGGCGAGATTCATGGCTCCCTGCTCCATATTGTGCTTGCGCTTCTGGGCAAATTCTATTTTCTTACGGATTCCATCAAGTCTTACCTTGTCAGCACCGCCAGTGCGAATGTCCTGAATCTTGTTGGCAAGGTCCACCAGCTTTTCGTTGAGCTGTGTCTTCTCGGTGGATAGGGCTTCCCAGTCCTGCGCTTCGGGCAGTGACTTATTCAGCTCTTCCAATCGGATAGGCACGGCATCCAACTGCTCCTGCACCTCTTTTCGCTTGTACTTGATATGGTGGACCAGCTTGTCAATATCCTGCTTCTTTAAGGCTTCAACAACAAAATCATATTTGCTGTTGCCTTCCGTAATATCCTCGGTGGTAATATCGCCTACAAGTGCCTGCAACTTATTTCGCTGCTCCTGCCATGTGCGGTAAACGAAATCCTTTGTTGACGAGCAGAGACGGAAAACGTCTTCCGGACAGATAGTATCCACCGTTTTCTTATACTCGCCAGCAGTAACAACTTCATCATTCACATAATACTTGAAGGTGTTTCTGCACTCGTCGCCCTTCCATGAATCCGTGAGTGTACGCTTCAAGACAATATTGTCCTGCCCTGCTGGCTCCGTGCCAGTGTAGAAGACTCTTACAGTAAGCTCCACCTCATGAGGAATCTCCTTGATGACGTTGTGGTCCTTGTCGAATGTCTTGATGTCGAGCGAATTGCCGCTGATGTCCTTGCCGAAGAGCGCATACATGATAGCGTTGACTATCGTACTCTTTCCTAATCCGTTTTTGCCAGATATGACGGTGATGTCTTCACCGAACTCATATTCCGCATTGCGGATTCCGCAAAAGTTGAGAAGTCTAAGCTTCTTGAACTGAATCTGTTTCATCTTTATTTTCTTTTAAAGTTTCTTTTTCTCTCAATTCCTTATCATACTGTTCGAATGCTCTTGCAGTAGCGTAGGTGAACTGGTCGCTGTTGCGCATTGCGTTCAAGATAAGGTTTTTCAGGTCTTCGGGTGACGCATGAAGGAAGGAGTAAGCCTTCTGAACGTTTTTGTCACCCATCAAGACAATGCACCGGAAGTGCTTGGAGTTGTCACCTGCCTTATCAACTTCATCAAGTTCCTTCTTGATTCTGTTGAAGTGATTCTGTCTGATGCTCTTGTTGCTCATTGTCGTTTATGTTTATTAAAATATCATTTAGCGTTCTGTTGTACTTTATCTTTCCTGCCTTGAACAGACTGGAAAGAATAGAAGATACGTCCTGCTGTATTGCCAGCTTCAACCTTGTATAAAGCACTCCGCTGGGTTTGTGGTGTTCATCGGGCACCATTTCTCCGATTTTACCGATGATATACTGCTCGTCCATAAGCTAATCGGTAGAGCCTAGACCGCTGCGAGTTCCTTTGACTGGTCCTGCTTCCAGGTTAGTGTCGGGGACATAAGTGAAAGCGCCTTGGCAGATGCGTGAGCCAGAAGCAATATATAACTTGAAGCCAAGCAGTCGCATGATGCGGTGCTTCAATTTCCATCTGCCCGACTTGACAATAGCATGGGCTTCTTCGCCATAGCCGCAATCTATCAAACCGAGAATTACATCAAGATTTTCTCTTACCTTGCCTAAGTAATCATGCCCTAGCCATTTCGGGAAATATACTTCCAGTAGCATTCCCTTGCCCGACTGCCCGCTTCTTGGTTGAATCAGCATTTTCATGTTGGAAGGAAGCTGTATTCTGAAACCAAGCGGAACAAAGAAACGGCTGTGAGGATAGACCTCAACACTCTGTCGAACAAAGAGATCATAAGCTGCATCCGTAGGATGCGCTTTTGTTGGGAAGCAGTTAAGTTCTGCATCCACATTAATTCTTGTGCCTAATTTACTCATAAAAATTATATTGTTAAGTGCTTCTCTTCAAGAAGCTTGTTTACCTCTTTCTGATAGAAATCTATCATTGTATGATACTCGAGCAAAGACCAGTTTTTGGATTCGCGCTTTGCCCGAACCTCTATCAAGTCAACTCTCTGTTCGCCAATCTGCTTGATGAGCGCCCTACGATACATCTGAATGTTGCCTTGATTGAAGATATTGCAGGCTACGCATTGCGGTCGGCAGTTATCTTCACTGAATCGGGTTGACATGTAACGTCTAGACATGTAATGCCCGTTCTGAATTTCCTTCCAAGGAAAAACCTTGCCGCAACTGATGCACCGGCAATAACCGTTCTTATCAGAATATTTCAATCGGATATATTTAGAGAAGATGGCATCAAGCTTATCTCTCAGCTTACTTTTGCTAAGTCCGGCTTTTGCCTTCTTCCTTTCCTGTTTCTTCTTGAGCTTATCCCAAGGAGTTTTCTTTATAGGTGTCCTCTTGAGAGGAGTTTTTCTTTTCAGAACCATACCTTATTATTTATAATGTATCATACTCGCCTTCCTCTCTTCCCATATCTGCTGAGAGATTCTTGATTCGAGAGTTAAGCATATTGATTTTTCGTAGACACAGCTCGAAGTGCCTTAGTGGGCACCACGGATTGTGCTCCAGTTCTTTATATATTTCGTTCACCCGATCTTGATAGGACTGGGTTGAGAATAATTTCAACATACGCTATTATCTTTGAAGTTAAGATAAACCTGCCTATCCTCACGGACCAGCAGGAGACGTAAAACTTTTAATCTATGTACAATAATAGTTGCCGCTGCAACAATTTTCAGATTTCATAAAAAAAACTAACTAAACAAATAGAGTTGCAGAAGTGGGACTCGAACCCACGACTAGTTGCACGGTTTGATAAGAATATGCTAAGGATTTACACATCTGTTACGTGCTTGCTCTAACCAACTGAGCTATTCTGCAAAGTTGCGGCATCATGCGCTACCATGAATTTAAGAGCCATGCTCACCGCTAGAAATGCAACAAAATTTGTTTCAACTATCAATTATGGCTAATCAACATCACACACGTGCGTTGCATTTCCTATATAAGAACTTAAATATATTCGCCTTTTTCCAATATGTCAAAGAACAAATGCCCACAAACTGGCAATGGGATTGTTTGAGAATCTGTTACATATTTAAAATGAAGGTGTTGGTAGAATGCTCGACCACAACATTTCCTTATGGTTCGTGGCGCCTGAAAAGTATCAACGCAAACAACTATATTTCGCCACTGGTCTTTACCGCTCTTTTGTCACCGTTTCATTCGGATTTAATATAATAACAATATTTCAAAACTATAGAGGCGCCAAGCGGAATCGGACCGCCGACCTCTGCAAACCTCCTTGCAGCGCTCTACCACTGAGCTAAGACGCCAAGAACACTCCTATTCTCACGAACCAGAGTGAAGTGTAATAACTAAAATACATTTTTTAAGAATGAAATAAAATTGTATATTATGCTTTGAACCCACTCTTTCAAAACCTCCACCCTGCTCACGCAGAGTGAAGGAAAATAACGCTTAGAATTTTTATCTAAAAGCCTAACGGCTGTCATCATTGCTCTTCTACCAGTTCGGGGTACTTCTTTACGAGGATTCCCCCATATCGGTTGGTTGCAACATCACGTATATTAACTGCCAACTCGCTGTTCGTTTTGAATGCTATTGCAGCATAAACTGCCGCATTGCAGCAGCCTACCGTCTTTGCTATTTTACCTATTTTTGATTTTCTTATCAAAATTTTCGGCTTAAAAACTATTTTATCCATACTTTTTTATTATCTTTGCACACGTAAACTATTCGATGATAAGGGAACGAAGATTCGTTGTCCAAATCACGAGTGCAAAGATACACAATTGTAGACAAACAACCAAGAGTGTGGGCGTTATTTTATATTATATTTATCTATTTATACATTTATAAACACTAAGAGATATGGAAGGATTAAGGGATAGAATCAATGAAATAAAAGACTATTACAGACTGTCTAACAGAGGGTTTGCGGAAGCTGTAGGTGGTAAACCTGCTGCCACAAACAACTATCTGAACGGTACAAAGGAGCCTTCTCTAGAGTTTGTAGACAGAATATTGTCTACATACGTAGATATATCAGCGGAATGGCTTCTTCGAGGTGAAGGATCAATGTTTAAGGAAGACAAACCAACCGATGAAGCACTCTTGAAGGAGTTGTCAGAAGCCAAGGTCAAGCTGCTGGTACAAGAGGGCATCACCAAAGAGTTGCGTGATATGCTCCTGGAGAAGAACAACGGCAAGATTGCAGAAGAGCGCAAGAGTCTTGTAGGATAATACTTATATATACGAAAAAAGCAGGGCACTAGGCTCTGCTTTTTCTGTTACCATGTTATCATTCGGTCGTATTGCCTATGCCACATATAGGCAAGTTGTCTCTTATATTCTTTTATAAGTTTAAAACATGCCTTTACTTTCCATTTGGTACGTCTACCTAATATTACATACTTAACATTCTCGGTATAGATGTATGCATGATCAACGGCTGTTTTCTTCTCTTCAGTCTTTTGGTATACACGTCTTTCTATACCAAACTTCGCAGCCTTCTTTAGCTTGCGAGGAATGCGAGCCTTAAAACCTCTAAAGAATCTTCTTCTCATGCTTACCTCGCTTTCTCTTTGATTTTGTCCGGATATGTATATCGAGAAGAAACATGCTACCATCGCAACTAACCAAAGTGTAAACGTGAAATTCGCGGGACTTATATCGTGTTTTGAGCCTTTTACGCCACCTCACATCATACCATTCTCTCAAAAGGAACGACTTCTTTATCTTCTTGATTTTTTTAATACTAGTCATACGCTATTACTATTTTAGTTCATCAAAATCAAGCCACTCTATCTTATCGTAGCATTCATACAGAGCTTCAATACGATGTGTTCCGTCTCCTCTTGTGACAATCCATTCATCATCACTCATTGCTCCGTGGTGAAGAGACGTAGGTTTTACGCTACCTCCACTATATCGGAACATCACCCACTTTTGTAATGGCGGTTTCTCTTCCTTTAGGTCGTGCCATAATGATGCAGCATTCACATAAGGAACGTTTTCCGTATCACAATCGGTAACACCAACCTTCTCTGTACTAAATGTTACTCCATCTAATTCATTGTAATCTACCTCATTTTCGTTGCTACAGATGTTGAGGTAAATCTTCTTTGGTAAATTCTTTATTCTCATATCACTTAAATTTAATAATAAAAAACTCAGTATCAAGCCACTTGCCAGGACAAAGACCATTTTTAGGCTTGCCGATGGTGATACCTTCGATTTCCTTTTCTATCATCGGACGATTTTTTGCATAACCGCAGAGGAATCGGACGTAGGTGTAAGGGATGAACCTAGCGGTTTTCTTTTCAAGCAACTCTTTGAGCTTTGAATTGCTTATAAGTATATCAAACTCTGGGTGCATTGTAACCTTGCGATATTCATCACTTCCTCCGTATTTTGCTTGGATTAAGCGGTTTATCCAATACGATTTGATAGCTCTGTATTCCTCAGTCTTCTCGCCAGCAGCAATCATATCGAACCATTGCTTGGAGACTACGAGATTTAGAACATTCTTCTTGGCTTCCTTCAAATACTTATCCATTACCTTTGTCAGTCTGTCCATGTTTTAACGTCCCCACTGTCTTGCTTTCAGATACGCCAATCTTTTACGTTCTTGAAGCTTAGCCATATCTTTAATATTACGAACTAGTTTTAGGGCTATTACTTGCGGCTCGGTTAAAGTTATACACTTGCCGTACTCAGATAAATCTACGTTTACTATTGCCATACTACTACTTTTTAAATTTCTCTTTCCACTCTTCGAAAGGCAAGATTTCCTTGCTCTTTCCGAACACTCTCATGTGTCGCTTGTAGCTGTTATATGCTCCAAGCTCTTCTTTGACTTCTGTCATACGCCCTCCTCCTCAATCTTTTTTACGCCAAAGTTTCTTCTTCCTAACTCCATAATGAGGGAATCGGTATCAGCATAGTTTATATGCTCGTTCACATACTTCTCTACATTGCTGAATGATTTTTCATCAGGTCCCTCACGGAATGTGTACTTGCGCAATTCAACTTCTATTTGTCGAATATTCTGACGAAATAAGTCATACGTAATACAACCTATCTTTCCTTCTGCACGCAAAACTTGAGCAATAAGGATTGCCTTTTCTATCAGTTGAAATACTTTTTCCATAAGCTATAAATTTTTAAGTTTCTGATAAATATCTTTAAGTTTCTTTCTTTGTCTTGCGATGCGCTCCTTTTTCTCCTTCTTTGTCAACTTCTTAATGACAGGATAATCTTTGATTGCATCAATGAGCATATTTCTTATATCCTCACAGAACACTTCTGTGTTGCTTATCCTAAGGGTTTTGATGTTTAAACTCAGAAGTTCCTTATCTCGCAAATTGTCTTTCTCTTGCTTTGCAGCATGAGACCAGCCATCAACCTCGATTGCGACTTGTATCTTTGGCAGATATATATCCACAAAGTACACATGGTCGTTTACTATGATCGGGTGCTGAATTTTTGCACTCTGTCTTATATTTCGAGGTAATTTGCTAAACAAATACCTCTCTGCTCTTGTTCGTGTAGCTATAAGCTTACTACGATTATTTTTAATCCACTCATTTAAGTTTTTATTCATAACTATTTTTATTTTCAATGTTAAAACCGCTAGGCTAAGAGCCTTCGGATTCTAGAATCCCCCTTATCGCACACGTATGCGATAGCACACAAAAAATTATTTCCGCTGAGGCAATCACCCCCATCATCTGGTCACTTGATAATCTACATCAGTTAACCTAAGCAGCTTTCGGTGTAGTTACCTCCTTGCTCGCCTTCTGCTATCAAATCCTGCGATGTTGCCATGCGTCCTCTTGCAACTTGGGTTTAAAGTCAGCGTAGCCGAGTGGAGTTAACCGACAAACTACCATGACTGCCAAAAAACTCGGGGAAAATAAAAATCCCCAAGTCGTGTGACGCCGACCTAGGGATTTCGTGATTGTATATATTGAACCTATTGAAGCAGGTTTATATATCGAAGTTCTCAACATCAATCGTCACATTGACGGATGCAAAAGTACACAATCGTGGGCAAATATACAAGCATTTATACACTCTTTAACCAACAAAATCTAAAGAAAGCTCATAACTACTTGATACTAAATTGCTTATAACATTTTTCTTATTTTAAAACCGTATAAATATCAAAGAAAAATACCAAAAATCTTGTGTTATAAAAAAGTTATCATTATCTTTGCAGTAGTAAAATAAGTGACTGATAATTAGACTGTAAGATAATTTTCAGTGTGACCCCAACGGAATCACTAAGTCGTTATCAAATTTGCAAGAAATAGATTTTTATCT
>ERZ1023633.610-NODE-610-length-14122-cov-6.045781_pt1 | contig 14122 bp, 24 predicted proteins | sample MGYA00380333_ERZ1023633 | MGnify/ENA primary metagenome ERZ1023633 (study PRJEB33179, sample SAMN07448972) | human gut metagenome | biome: Human-gut; feature: Human associated habitat; material: Faeces | host: Homo sapiens | place: India: Bhopal | collected...
ATATTATCTTTACTATATTGTGCTTGTTCTAGAATAGCTTTATCATAATCATCATTAGACATCTAATTATAAAACTATCCTGCACTCTAGTAAAAGTTATGAAATTTGTTTTTATCAAACTATCCATTAGAATCCTAAAAGGCACTAACAGATTTAATCTTATCACTTTGTAAATATTTATCTTCTGATTGTAACCCAGTATTATCACTATTTAAACCTACAGCTTGAAAATCTTCAAGAGTAAATTTAGGGTTAGCTAGCATATTTAATATAATATCATTTTCTTTCATTAAAGTTGTCCTGGATTTACGTAATTACGAGTTCTATTAGCAGCCTGCTATCTAGCTTCAATCATTTCTGCCTAAGCTGTTGTTGGTTTAGAACCTGCTGCTGCAGAATAGGTAAAGTAATCATCATTAATAGGCATAAATATAGTTCCTTTATAAACATGAGTATAATCATTAAATACAGGAGATATAGAATCCCACCAGCTTTTTTCATCATATTCTACCTTATTTTTTTCACCTCTACCCTTATTTAAGATATTAAGAGTATTAGCTATTGTATTTTTATCAGTAGTTTCTGATAAATAATCAGCTACTTTAGCTTCATCACCAAAAGCATTATCTAAAGCTGTTCCATTTACTATACCAAATTTGATGTAGTTAGTTAAAACATCCCCATTAGGACCGTACATTACTGGTAAATTATGATTTTTATAGATAGCATTAATCTATCTTGGATCTTTAGTTCCTGATTGTCTTATTTCATTCTATGCCTATTTATATCTGCCTAACATAGCTATGTCAGGTCTTTTCTATCCTGTTTCATTAAAATACTATATATCTAAAGGTAAGTAAGCTGTATATAATGCGGTACCGTCTATAGCTATATTCTACATTCCTGCTTGTGGTATCTAAACATCTCCCATAAAAGCATTACTAAAATCTAAATAGCCTGCATAATCACTGGATGCTACATCACTTAATGATGCCATACCAATACCTTCACCATTCTTAGTTATAGGCATTTGTACAGTAGGAATTTGTATACCATTAGAAGCGCCTGCAGCTGTCTAAATAGTAAATTCATTCTTCTAACCGTAACCTGCCTGTAACATAGCTACTGGATTCATAGATAAACCATCTACAGAATGAGGATCTTTATCTCCTTTACTTGACTTTTCCTAATGATTTAAAGCAGTATCTTCCAATTTAAGATCAAAGGATTTTTCAGGAGAAGTCTTAGAACTGATTAATTGTCCTATCATAGTTAAAGCTTCATCATCTGTACCTCCTTCTGTTCTTGTTTTTAAAAGAGATTTCATATTATTAGGTAAACTTCTATATATATAAGCTAATGCCTATTGAGCCTATTCTGCAGAATCTTTAGTCATTAATTTACCACTATATAAATCCTAAATAGTTGCATCATAGTTTCCAGACTAAGCTACTGCCTATTTAAAATCATTTAAGCCCTTTAATATAGTTCCTGCATTAACATTAGCATATAAATTTTCTTCGGATTTAGAGGCTCCCAATCCTTGAATACATTTTTGAATATACTCTGTTATTTTATCTATCCCTATACCATTATTAACTACATTTAATATTTTATCGTTACCTGCTAAACTAGCATCATTAGCCCTCATATATAGTAAATCCTAATTAGTTACTATAGTCCAACCAGACTATTTAGCTTCTTCAGGAGACATTAATTTAAAATCTTTTCCATTTGTTACATACACTTGCCCATACTAATCAATAGCAGCTTCATTTAATCCTCCATTAGATTTTACGGTCTCCATAGCCTTATCATACTAATCTCTACTAAATGAAAGATTATTCATAGTCTAAAGAGTAGATAAATATTTAGATTCTATATTCTAAGTGAAGGAACCATCAAAATCCATCTATGTAAGCTGTTCAAGCTACTTTAACTAATTCATAGCTATATTTACATCGCTTGGAAGACCCTTAAGCTTTTCTTTAAGCATTGTATATAAATCTTTACTCGTCAACTCACCACTTGCTGAATCTTTAGTAGCTTTTGCAGCTAAAGCTTCTTCCTAAGTAGCAGTTGTTCGCTTATCTGACACAATTACTGGCTAATAAGCAACAAAGGGAGGAGTAGTTCCTCCCTATTGAAACTTAAATATCATATTTAACTAGATTTCTTTTTACGTTTTTTCTTTGTTCGGCTATAATTCATAGTTCTGCTTATTGCATCATACATTCTATCTATATGTTCTTTAGTAGTCTTATAGAATCTATCAGCATCTGCAGTCTAAGCTTTTAACTAAGCTGCCGCAAGTTTCTCACCCTTAGCTGCTTCTCTTACCTTACGTAGGTTTATATGACCACCTTTCTTTTTAGCTTTAATCTAAGTAGTTGTAGTAGGACTCCAAGATTCCTATCTAATAGTCCAATATTTAGATTTAGGAATACCATAGTATTCTCCAAGTAAATCTTGCTAAAGTTGTCTAGTAGCTGATAATACTTTATTCCACTACTTTAATTTAACTGGATCTTTCTAAATATCATCAAGTTTAACAGAACCGTCCACATATACTTTATTCCACAAGGATACATCTTCAGGAGTTAAACCGTATTTAGCAGCATAATTAGAAAGACCATATTTAATAGTATTATTTATATCCCCTTGTGCAAACTAATCAGCTCTTGCTCTCATTTGCTCATAGTCAGACTTTGCTTTAAATTCTTTCTCTTGTGCTAAAGCATCCCAAACAGTAAATTTCTAATTAAGATATGCTGCTTCTAAAGCTTTATTCTCATTAGCAGTATTATAGATAGACTCTCTATTCTACATAGCAGTATTATGTCTATTAGTATGGTTAATCACTTCCTATTCCCATGCCTTTTCTGCCATATCTCTTAATCTCTAATTAGACTACTGTCTGCCCTAAGTAATAGCTTCATTGCCCTTAGCTACTGCATCCAACTAAGCTGCTGTCTATAAAGAACCATCAGATGTCATAGGCTAATTAGCTAACCTATTTAACTAAGCCGCAGCCTATTGACCATTCATTTCTGCATCTAAATCAGATTGAATATAACGATGATCTTCTTGTGGGTCTAATAATAAAGGCTATTTTTTTAACATATCTGTAACCTTTCTATTAGTTATATCAGCATACATAGCTCTAGGAATACCCCATTTATCAGTAACATCAAGTTTATTTAATATATCCTTAATACTAAAGTTGTTAGTCTACTATGGTTTTTTATCTACAGGATTTATTTTAGAATTAGCACCAGTAAGTTCATAGTCATTCCAATAAACTGTTTTATCATCATTCCATCCAGAGGTTATTGGTTTTTCAGATACTTGATAATTCTTTATATCCTCAGGATCTACCCAATGCTGAATACCATCTTTATCCTTATAGAAATAACGATTACCTGTATTCAAAAATACATTATGTCTAGCTCCTAAGATTTGGTCATTACGTACTCTTTTAACATAATCTGCCAAGTTATTGTAAGTTTCTGCAGGTCTATTTAAACTATCATTATTCTTTACAGTCCACTAAGTTCTTAGTTTACCTGTGTTATCATAGAAAGTCGCGGTAGAATCTGATGGTAACTAGGCATCAACTGCCTTAGCCCACTTTTCTCCCATTGGAGTAAATGTTCCATCCTCATTTAATAAATCTTCTCCAAATCTCTGATAGTAATCCTAGTTTTCAATATCCATTACACTCTAGCCAAATGTATTTTTAGTTGGTGCATATCTACCTACTCCCTGACCACTCTAATTAGAGACATAGAAATCAGTTGGACCATTTGACATATCTCCTGCATACAACTAATTAGTATTATAGTTATATTTATATTTATTTACATCAAAATCTCCCTTAGTACTAAGTCCTGAATACCAAGGATTTCCATTTATAGTATCTCCATTAGCTAATTTCTAAATAGAACCTCCTTCTTTATAAGCTATTCTATATTTGGCTAAAATGTCTTTCCAATCAGCCTGAACTTTATTTTGTCCATTGCCAAATGTTATAGAACCCTTTTTAACCATGCTTCTTAATTTATTATATTCAGTTCTAGCTCCTTGTAATTTATTCCAAGCTTCTTTCTATAAAGTAGTAGCATCGTGATAGTCTTGAATGTTTCCACTGTTCTTAGCTTGTCTACGCATATCACTAGCTGCTTGAAAATCTTTCAATAAATTCTCATTAGCAGCCCTTTCATTAACTGCATTCTACACTCGCTATTTAATAATATCAGTATCTGCTTTTACCTATTTAGCTTTTCTAGGAACTCCAAGTATATTAGATTTATTTATCTTATCACCTCCGTAAGGCATAAACCATCCTCTCATTCCTTGCTAGTTGGTATACATTCCTCCTGCATTTTCGTAGACATCATATTTACGTATAGGATTATTTACTCTATGAAGAGGATTCTACCAATTACCATCTCTTCTAATCCACTGTAAATGAGGTCTCAATGCTTTTGAACTAACTAGTTCATAGTTTCTTAACTTGCTATACTTCGAGGTTATTGCTTTAATATCCTCATTATTTTTAGCATTTTTTATAGCATTAGCGTCATTACCTTTAAATACAAATGACTTGGTATTACCCTACTTATCTTTAAATCTAAGAGCCACCTAATCACTCTATTTAACCTAAATACTTTTATTTTTTAATTTACTAAAATCTACCTTTTGTTTACCTAACTACTTAGTAGTTTTATTATTTCTTATTTTTCTACCTCCAGCAGCTCCAATTCCAGTAATAAGACCTATTCCCTAAGCCATATTACGGTAATCATCTACAGTAAGTTTCTAATTTGTGCCTAGTTTCTTAAATGAATTTACTATATAAGGCATGTTCTAAACCCCTTGTAAGGTACCTAAATAAGCTAAGATTCTAGGAACATACTTAATTGCAGTTTTTCCTATTTTACCTAGTTTTCCAGCAGTTCCTGCTCCTGGAATTAATCCTAAAGTATCCATACCCAGTCCATAACCAGCAGTTTTTAAGGCTTCCCAAGTATTTTCACCGTCAATTAAGTCTGCACCTAAGTTAGTTAATGTAGAACCTACTCCTAATCCGGCACTAACTAGCGTTCCTACTCCCATCGTTTCAGGACCTGTATAAGCTGCAGCTAGAGAACCCATATCCATACCTATACTAACTAATCTAGCTATATCAGTACCTGTAAAGCCTGTTTGCTCCATATTCTTCTACTATTGAGAAGTACGTCCTTTGTCCTAAGCTGTCTATTTAGATACAGCAGCTTTTGCCTATTGCTATTTTTTAGCATTTTCATAACCTTGCTTAGTATAAATAGACATTCCTAACTATCCTTTAGTAATAGCTTCAGCCTTTAACTTACTGTAGGGTTTTGAACGGTAAGTATGTAATTTACCATCTCTACCCATAAACATATAAAAGTAAGTTCCATCACTTCCCCTTAAACTATCGTTTCTTTTCCAGACTTCATTACCTTTATTATCCTCAACAGGAGTCCATCCCTTCATAGAAGAATCTCGTCTAGCCATTAACTAGTCCCAGTTATATTGGTACCAATTACCTAAGTTTTTAAGATTTAAACCCTTAGTTGTAGATACATTTAACTGTTTTAGTAATGGATTCTCATCAGTATTCCAATGAGCACTAGTTAAAGCAGCCTATACTTCTGGTCTTAATTTTCCTACATAACCTATATTATTATGAACTTTATCTTGTTCTTCTTGGGACATAATAGTCTAACTAACATAATCCTAAGCTTTTTTAGTACTTTTGGCTCCTGACCAGAATGATGTAGTTCCAGTTCTTCCCACTCTTTTATTTACATCACCTATATATGGATTATTAAGTAAATACTATTCCCATATTTTATTGTTCTTAGCATTCTATTCCTGTTTAATAGCTGTATTATACTAGTCAGTAATATCTTGAGACTCCTAGTTATACTCTCTTCTAGCTAAATCAAGAAGATGTTCTCTCTACTCAGGATGTGCTGCAATCTGTTCAGCTAGATTATATTTATTAATTACATCCTAATCATTATTTATATCAAATGGTTTCTACTAATTAGATTCTGGAGCTGTAGAATCTTGTGAACCCATATTAAAGAATCCATTATTCCAAGTACCAAGACCTGCTCTTGATGCTGCTAACTAAACTCCATTTTTCCATTCTTCTACATTAAAATCTTTGTTATTTGCAGAATATTCTTGGAGTTTATTCTTATATGCCTCAACATTAGCTCTTACATCATCTGGTAAATCTTCTCGTTTTAAATATTCATCGAGGTCAGTAAGTGTTTGAGCTATTCTATTAGTATATTGTCCATCTTTATCTAAAGCCCAGTATAACTTTCTATCTACCTATTCTCCACTTGGATTATATTTATTATTCCAAAATGAAGCAAAGCCACTCTTAGCATAGTCAAATCCATTAGCATTGTCAGAAGTTGATTTTCTTGCTTCTAAAGCATCTCTCAGACTTTTACCTACCTAATTAGCATAACTAGCAAATTGTCTATTGGCTTCAAATGTTTGAAACTTATTCTATTTTCTGGTTTTTAATTTATCATAGTCTTCCTAACTAATTTGCTATCCCTTATTATTGTAATAAAAATTATCAGTATCAGTATTAGAAAACTCTCCATTTCTATCAGTTATAGTTCCAAACTCATCTGTACTGAATCTATCAGTATTATTATTTATCTAATCCTATAAAGCATTAGTAAAATTAGTATAAGAATGCTTCCACTCTTCTTTTTGTTCTGGAGTCCAATCTGTTTTTGAGTTAAGAAATGATTCAGCATTATCTCGTAAATTCTATAGATATAAAGCTGTATCAAAGTTATGTCCTCCAAAATTATATTGTGATTTTTTCTTAGTTTCTGCCATAATAAAAAATTAGGGATATACCTAAATGCGTATCTAGATATATCCCTACGTTTTAAATTAATTACTTTTTAATTCTACGAATCAATCTACCGCCTGTACGATAAACAGGCTCACCTTGTTCAGGTGCAGCAGCTTCTGGACCAGCACCCTCAGTAGGAGCACCACCTCCACCAAGCATTTCAAGCACCATTTGACATACTTGAATAGCAATTTGACAATCTTGATTCTGAACTGCTTGTTGAGCACCTTGCATTAACATTGCTGTTGGATCTTCACCCCCTTGTGGAGCACCTGCAGCAGCATTTGGATCTTGTGGCATAGCACCACCTTCTTGAAACTTCTTAATAAATTCCATAATTTGTTATAAACTTTTTAATTAACTAGTTAATTATCTAATTCTTATATATGCAATCATACATATTCTTTATCTATTATGCAAATAATTTTGATGATTTATGTAGTTATTTATTTTTTGTCGTTCTAATTTTTCTTAGATTCTGGAGCATTCACATACTCTGGTTCTCTATGGTCTTGTGCATAGATTTCCTTAAACATTCTTTTACCTAATCTCTTACAGTACTTAGTAAATAAATCTTTATTATCTTTGTTAGCTTCAGCCTTTTTAGCCCAAGTAATCATCTATTTAGTGGATATACGAGAGAATATACGCTCACCTCCCTATAAATTCATTTGAGTTGAACCATCAGGAGCAAGTACTTTCATTACATATTTATTAGGATCATCTGATTCATCAAATTCAAAATCATCACCCTCTTCTATTCCTGAATCCTAATTTACTTCTAATATATATTTGACATTAGGAAAAGGATGTAATGTTTCATCTTCAGGTTGAGCCTTATATACTGTGGTTACTTCATTATCATCATTAATAGCTATTTGGTCAAGTGGAATCTTTGTATTCTTCATCCACATTTCAATAACAGACTATTGTTCTGACCAAATAAATAACATTCCTTCGTCAGGAGCTAAATAATCTCTATCTTGGAGTCCTTTCTTTCTATCTTCTTCTGTTTTAGCTATTTCTACAGTATATTCTTTATCCCCTATAATTATTCTTTTCTTATCCATTATGCCATTTTCTTTAATACAGTCATTAGACTAGTACCTTGTGAGTCTTTAAAATCAGATTTACCTGTTTTTAAATATTTAGCAAATTCACCAGGACTAAACCACATTCCATAATCTACCTACAGCTAACTAAGACCTCTAAGATTAGCGAATTTACTAGATGTCTTTCTATTAGCTTTGAGTAATCTAGTAGCAGCAGCTATCTATTCCTCTGGATTATTTAAGAACTACTCTCTAGTTAAATTTGGAGCATACTATTTACGAGTACTATTTATAAACCCAAAATAACCACAAGCTGTAGAATATTTACTAGTTACTGTAGGTCTAAAACTTGATTCTTTCTCAGCTATTTTAGTTAGAGTCTATCTATATTGAGCATCTTCAGGATGTTTAGCTAGATAAGAATCCATTGCCTTTTCAAAAGTTGCATTGCCTTTACTAGGTGTCATATTTGATATAGTATTTGAATATTGTTGAGAATTATCTAATTGTTCTAAAGGTTTCCACCCGGCGAATCCTTCTTTCTTTCTACTTTTAATTCTCTCTAGATTTTCCTAATTAATTAATTCATCTCCTATTGGTTTATAATCAATAATAGGCTCTTGCATAAACTGAGGAACTTGTACCTAATTATAAGATACCAATAAATCATTGATTTTCATCTAATGTTCCTCCCTTCTTACATTCTTTAATTAATCCTGTTCTATCTATAGTATTATGAAGGATTTCGTAAACAAGTAATTTTCCAGCTTCAATGGCTAGTTCATCTTTCTCTTTCTAAGTATTTGTATATCCCTAATATCTTTTATATAGGTTTTCTAACTATTTAGTTACTTCTAATGAGAATATAATTTCATTTTTCTCAACCTCAGCTTGTTGCTCTCCTTTATTATCTACAACAGGTATTCCTTTTTTAGTTAAGTCTTCAGCATTCTCCATATGATGCTTATGAGCATGTAAAGCACCTTCAGGGATAACATTTTTCTAATTAGTTTCCTCAATTTTATCTGATTCTTGTTTAGGTTTATCAGTTTTACCTCCTTCTGACATAGTATAAATAGTTTCTAGATTTATATTAGGTTGCCATGCTGAATCGGCTTCCTAAATAGCTTCTTGATTATTAACTAGTTCACCACCATTTTTAAATTCTGGAGTTTCCTAATTAATATTAATCACAGGTTTCCATTCAACTTCCTATGTTTCAAGATTTATTTTACTATGTAGCTAATCAGATAAAACACCACCTTCTCTTTGTTTTCTTAACTAAATACGATTAAGGATTGCACCCTACTTAGCAGCTCTAATATACTATTGTTGATAACCACCATTTATATCTGTGTTATATCTAGTATAAGCTAAATCAGATTTATTAGCTAATTGGTCTTGATATTCATCAGATATATTAGTCATAATATTCTATTGAGTTCTAGCTGTATCAATAAGTCTATTGGCTCGTTTTCTAGCACCGCCACTAAATAATCCATACTTTTTATTTGCCTTAGATACAGCATCATTTATAGTATTTACAGATCCACCATAAGAACCTCCCACTCTTTCAATAGTATCATTGTTAGCTGAGAAATCTTGTGTTCTTTTAGCACCAATACCATTAATTAAACCAACAGGAGTTAATTTCATAAAGCTACTATCTAATATTTTATCTGTGGTAGTCATCTAGTTAGTTCCTACTCCTAATGCAGATAATCCATCTCCTAAAAGCTTTCCTGCTTTCATAGCTCCTCCAACTACAGTACCAACTGGAGAAAACATCATTGCAGCACTAGATATAGTATCATAAGCACTATTTAATCCTTTAGTTAAACCTGAATCATTAACGTGCTATTTACCAAAAAACATATTATCTAAAGTGTCTACTGCCTGACCTCCAATTCCAGCAACTCCAGTAGTTTTATCAGCATTAGATAACCCTTTCCAATTCTAAGCTAACTAAATACCATTATTTATAGAATTGCCTAACTATCCTAAATTAGCCATTGTAGCATTACCTGACATTATACCAAAATTAGTTAATCCTCCATAAATAAAGGGAGAAACTGACTAATAACCACCTAGTAACTATTTAAGATATATCTAATTACGGATTCCCTAGGTGTTCTAATTAATCTAATTATTTACAGCATTCTAAGCTGTTTGAGTAAGAGTGGAGTTACCATTATCAGTAACTCCAAACTCCAAACCCAGTTGTCCTTTCTATATTCTTCTTATTTTTGTATATTTACTCATATTAAATATAGCTAACTTGATATATTGTATTTAAATAGTCAATAACTGCCAATTCTTTTCCACTATATCTAATTCTAATCTTTATGAATTTATCTCGCATATCTGTTTCCTTTCGATTCTAAGCTACTCCAAAGTTAGTGTTATATATATTAGAATCATCCAACCACTTAGAAGTATCTAAATAAGAAACATCTTTAGCGTATAATCCATATAAAGCGTTGTCAGAACCCTATCCAGTTTCTTCATTAGGCATATCTATTATACCTTTACTTATAATATCATTAGGAATAGGTGAGTTATAAATAGATAATTTAGGTAATCTAGTTATACCATCTGCAGCATAGGTCCAAGTAGAATTATTAGGTGTGATTAAGATGCCAGAAGTATAATTATTAGGTCTCTTATATTCATTCTTGTAAGTAACTAACAAAGGATTTATCTAGATTCTCCATCTATCTTCCTAGTATCTCATATTAGAAGCTATTAATCCTCTACCACCAAATGCAGAATTTGTTGTATCTACCTAATCATCCAAGTCAACCGCCATAGCATGATTCCATACTCTATATTCCTATCTAAGTGGATAATACACTATTTCAGCACCAGACAAATGTCTATAATTAGAACCTGTAGGAGCTGTAGCATTTACATAACTGTCTTCTACTTCATTTATTTTGTCCTATCTAGCATAATAAACATGTGGTAAATCAGCAGATTTGGCATTTTGTCTAGGTTGAATCTTTAAAAAGTTATTATTATACTCAATATCACAACCATTATACTGCCAAAGTGCTTTTAGAGCTTCTTGTCTAAAATACATATTTGGTTTATCTTTTGCAAAATCATAAGATTCACCCACAACTTCATAGTGAAAAGATTCAGGTTTTGCCTTATTAGCTATAAGTTCAAGGTTAGTAAATATCTTGTGAACTGCAGGATCATTAACTACCACAACTTCAAACTCGAATGGATGTTGCTTACCATACCAATAAGTAGGATAAATATCATCTGCTATATCCATAATACCAGCTTGCCCATGTTTCCAGAAATCTGTAGATAAAAATTGCATGTTCCATTTAGGTGCTACAGCTATAGTGGATTCATACTATCCAAAATTAACTAGAGTAGTATTAGAACTATATCCAGCTTTATAATTATAGAAAGCATCAGTAGCATCAACTTTATTTGGTGTTTCTATGTTAATAATAGCTTTAATATTTAATAGTCTAACTATTTTATCAGAGTTAATTTGTTGTTTCTCTGGAAGTACTTCTCTTTTACCTGCTATATTCTTATAAATAGGTAAATTAGTATGAATAGTCTCATTATAATTAGTTACCTTACCATCTTTATCTGTAATAGAATAAGAACCAGGAGCCACTTTTTCAGTATCATAATCTGGATAAATATGTCCTGCTTTGTTTCTATAATACATTTCTGACAAAACATCTTCTGTCATGGCATTTTGTGTATATACATAACTACCATCATGTAACTACACATGCTTCATACTAGTATCTTTTATATAGAATACTTCTTTCTTGTTATCATTATTTCTTAAATATAAACCATATCTAATTAACTCCCTACCATAATACTTAGCATCTGTTGGGTAAGCATCTCCTTTACATAAATTATTATCTTCAAACTTTAATTGTTTGATTTCAAACATTTTATAATTCTTATAGTTATCTCTCATTAGTTTATAACTAATAGTATAAAATAACTATTCAGTTGGAAGAGTTCTATTAGATAAAGATAAAGCTCCTATATAATTATCCTTATTAATTATAGTCTTAATTATAGTCTTTTTTAACCCCTAAGTAGTAGTATAAGTAATTGGAACTTCATAATTAGATACCATTCTAGTTCCATTAAGAGTATCAAATACTGTATTAGTTAATGTAATACCATCTGCAAAAGAATTATTAGAATGTGATATTCCTAATTTAGCTATCCATTTAGAAGTATCTCTATTAAATGAGAATGGTATATTATTTATATTCTCCATAAAACTAGGAACCCAACTATAGAAAGTTATAAATCTCTATAGTAACTCATTCCAACATAAGTTCCATACCTTTTCCTAGAAACCATAAGTATTGTCATAAAATGTAAATAATACATCTCTCTTATAGGCATTATAACAAGTTTTTATATTACGGACTCCTAATTTAGGTGTAAGTTCTCGTTCACTAAGAGTAATATTATTATTTAAAAATTCTTGAACTTTAAAGTCTGATATACACTCTAACTAATTACCATCAGTACGCCATATCTTCTTAGCAGCAGTGTCAACTCCATAAACATACTAAATAGTATCTCCACTTTTTCCTGGGGTTTTCAAGACACTATCAGCCCATTGACTACCAAACATATCTGAAATAATTTTTGGCTTCTCTGGGAGCACATTAGTAGTGTTTATATACTATCCATTCTACTAAGTAAGCATCTACTAATTGACTTCAAGCAATCCAATTCCATGTTCAAAAACCACTAATAAATTAGATTCTAGTGAAACCAGTTTAACTATTTCACCATATTCTCTAGTATAGTCCCTATAATGTGTTCCTTGGAATACTCTATATCCATTTTTATAAGCATCATTAATATGAATATCAGAATACATTATCCTAGTACCAAACCAGTTCTTAATATATGGAACATCTGGTAATAAATTATTCCATCTATCACTTAAAGATTTACTAAATCCTCTATTATAAATGTGAGATTCTGGAATTTTATATGTACCTTCTACACTCATAGGAGTATATGGAAAATAACCTCTAGCATGTCCTGTCATCTATTTTTCATCAACATTAGAACTATCTAAAGTTCTAATATTTAAGTTATAAGATGAACGTACTCTAAAAGTCACCCACATACCTAACTATATAGCATTAACATCACCTAAATTTATATTCTCATAATCCTCAGATTTTTCAGGATTATAATGGTCTTTCCAAGTATTCTCGTCTACTATTTCATCATTATATGGTGCGGAAGGAGAATTGAAGTTTCGTATTAATCGGTGTGTAAATTGACATATATAACAATCTCCTCTAAATAGATTAAACTAATATCCTGATTTATAATAATCAATATTAGGACTCTAGAGCTCTGATTTTGGAGTAACTAAATATGAATCTAAATCTTTGATACTTATTCTATCTGAAATAGCATTATATGTAGAATTATCATCCATTCTAATCTGCATATATTTAGTTATATTAGCTATAGAATAATCCGGAATATAAATATTAACTGTTGTAGCAGCTCCTAATTTATCTCCAGTATTATTAAATCCTAAATAAGCTCCATAGCTACCTCTGACTATATCTGAATTTATTTTCTTATTGGAAATAGTTTCAGAATCTTCATCAGAATTTCTTTTAGAATAATCACTTTTATAGTCATCACCAATACACTCATATCTCCAAGCTTCCTCAGCATCACCTGCTCTACTTCTAAATTTCAGATTATCAAGACCTACACATTTAGTATTATCTGGAACTGATATTACTTTATAAATACCACTACTAGCTATGTTAGCATCATAATAATCAGGAATATAATAATGTCTATTACTTTGTGAAAAATAATTAGAACTATGTCCTTGTAATAAATTATTTCCCTGACTATTAGTAGTCTCTATTAAATGCTCATTTCCTGTAAATATCTGATTAAAGTATCCCTAATTAACCTCATAATCTGGACATATAATAGCTTGTATTTTATTTTTAGAACTATCTTTTATAATAATTCTATCTATAAAAGACTAAGATAATTTACGAGAATTATCAACTTCTTCTATTTTATATCCTTTTGGACACCGAGTGTTTCTACCATCTAATTTCTTTTTAGTCCAAGATTGTATAGTATATTTGGC
>ERZ1023633.611-NODE-611-length-14115-cov-8.291110_pt1 | contig 14115 bp, 15 predicted proteins | sample MGYA00380333_ERZ1023633 | MGnify/ENA primary metagenome ERZ1023633 (study PRJEB33179, sample SAMN07448972) | human gut metagenome | biome: Human-gut; feature: Human associated habitat; material: Faeces | host: Homo sapiens | place: India: Bhopal | collected...
CCCCTTTTTTATTTAATGCTACGGCCCCCCCCCCGTTCTACACATTTGGGTTCGTCGGCAGGGTCAGATGTGTAAAAGCGCCAGGTGTATGGGGGGGTAATCTCACATGAACTTGGCTTAAAGTTTATGTCTCCAACAATTAATCTTTGGATGAAGCCAAAGGATTTTATAAAGTTCTGCTCAAACTTGGAGTATTATTCACAATGTAAATTAGAATTCTTGGATTCATCATTGTTTCTTTCTTCTCCAGAAAGATATCCTGTGGCTAGCTTGGATGATATAATCATTTATTTTTTGCATTATGCTTCTGAGGAAGATGCTAGACAAAAGTGGGAAGAGCGTACAAAACGTATCAATTATGATAATATTCGATGTATCTTGTCTGAACGTGACGGATGCACCCATACTGATTTAGAGAGCTTTGCTAAGTTACCATATCCAACGGTATCTTTAGTTCATCATCCTATTTCAGATATTCCAAATACTTGCTATATAAGAGGATTTGAAGGACAGAAACAACTATGCAATATTATGGAATTTAAAAAAGGACAATATTTTGGACAAAAGTACTTCGATGACTTTGATTTTGTGAATTTCCTAAATAAATAATATACAATGAAAATTGCATTTATTTCAACATATTTTACAGGCGCAACTTTTCCTTTAATGAAGCACCTTTCCGATAAAGGGAACAAAACAGACTTATTTCTATTTGCCAAAAATGGCGGTAGAGGAACAGAAGATTTGAGCTTTGATAAGGCTATAGAGGGATACGGCATTACCGAAATTTGTAGAACAAATCGTATTTTTTCTTATTTAAATCCTTCGTCTCATATATATTTGGTTCCTTTCCATATCGTAAGATATAGAAAATTACTTGTTGGATATATTTCTGAATTTAAAAATATTCTAATTTGTCGGAGATTGGTGTCAATACTCAAGAGTGAAGGATATGATTTCGTTTATATCATAGTACATGAGGCATTAGATGCATTGGTGTGCTTATACCTTAGAAAAGCTGGATTTAAAAATGTTGTGGTAGCATACCATGAGATTGTGGATAATCATATGGGAACTTCTAAATTAAAAAATGTTGTACTAGATACTCTTAAACAAAGATATCCGATTATTACATATTCACAGCATACCAAGAAATTATTACAGAAAGCAACTGGCATGAATAATCTTAATGTTACATATTTTGGACCATTTGAAAGTTTTGGAACATTTGATACCAAGAGTCCTATAATAAAAGAGCCGTATATTCTGTATATAGGAATTATTTCGCCATATAAAGGACTTTCATTTCTTTACGATACTATTAATGAAAAACTAAAAAATCCAAATTTCAAAATAGTAGTTGCAGGCTTTGGTAAAGATGATGTTTTGGAAAAAATGAATAATGATGATCGATTTATTGTAATCAATAGATTTTTGCTTGGCAACGAGTTTGCTAATCTGATATGTTATGCAACGTGTGTGGTTTGTCCTTATGTATCAGCTTCACAAAGTGGAATACCTCAAACAGCAATGGTATATGGTACGCCTGTGATTGCAACCAAGGTTGGTGCATTTCCTGAATTTATAGAGGAGGGGAAAAATGGGTATCTTGTCGATTATGGTGACAAAGATAGTTTAGCTGGTGCAATAATGAAAGTCGCTGATGGTAAATGTTTGAGAGGTTTCGTTCCTGAAAAGTTGAAATGGGAGAATATTGTACAGCAAGTAGAGGATATATTTCAAGTAATGAAATGACTTTTATGATATTCGAATACTTACAGATATTCTTGTGCGCCAATGGACAATACTAACTTTGGCTTTAGCCGATGAATTGAGTGGAAGAAATACTCACTTTGGATTCATAAAGCCACCTTTTGTCTCTGAAAATCCTTATGATTTGGTTATTGATAAAGTAGAAAACATAAGCGACAAGTATTTTGGCGAGAGCAAAGGCTCTTGTAAAATGTATGAGACGCTTTATGGATTTTCTGATTTTAGGAGATATATCATTGGCACAAATAATAGAGAAAACAGTGATGTGTTTTTGAAGAAAAAAGATAGTAGCGTTCAAGGAATGCTTCTTTCTGATATGATGTTGATGATTGCCAATATCGCCAAACGTGATTTACATTGGAACGATGACTTAGGAAAGTTGGATGACTATGTGTATTCGGAAGGTAGGTACAATAATCTGACAGAGCGTTTCGGAAAAAAAACCTTTGGTTGGCTTTATATAAGGCAGATGCATTGTTGAGCGACCATTTGAAGGTGGTTGATGGTTGTCGCTATTTGTATTCTCCAGCAGAAGACGATATAGAGCAAATCCCTTATCCATGGCATACGAGAGAATATTCTAGAATAGACCCTACTATATTGAATGCTTCTGACACACAGGCATATTTCTCATTTCATACAGACGAGTTAGAAAATGTGCAAGAGATTACAAATGACCAATGGATGTCTGAGAATTATCCAATTCAAAGACCAAGACTAACTGTAAAAGACACCGATGGTTCAGAATGGATAGTATTGACTTGCTATGATGGTTATAAAATTGAAACTGAAGCTCACACCGAAAAAGAAATGTTCTTGTTTTCGAATGCGGCATTTGTAGAATATACAGATTTAGAGATATTTTGGCGTTGGGCTCAAACTCAAAATTTCTATGGACGTTGGATGCCAGAACGAAGAAATGGAAGCACCGATTACCTTTGGAACGAATATCCTTGGGCTGATACCTTTAAGCGAACTATTCGGGATGTCGATGATTGGGAAAATCCTGGGAATAAAGCCAATTTCAAAATTAATCTTTCATACGAAGCCCAATTACAGGAAGAATGGATAGGTTTGGATGAAACTGAAATGTACTTAAAGGAGGTGAGTATGCCAAATCATCTTGTAATGGAAGCTTTGAACTTATATACAGCTGAGCGAGGTGTTGTTAGGGATAAAAATGATAATGCCATTGTTGCAAGGAACTTTTCTATCGGAAGGATGAATGGCTTAGCTATGCGTGAGGATTATTTGGATAAATACCTTTCAGAAAAAAAACTTGCTTTAGTATTCTATTCGCTCGGAGAAAAGTATGTAACCCAAAAAGGAACTTATCAAAGCATAGGACATCGCTATGACCTATCAGGAGCATATTGCTACAGCAATGGTAAGTTTGACGAAATTCAAGCTATGCATATCAGTTATATTTTGTAGAAAGGGGCTCTATTCCCTTGGTAATGTTCGAGAAAGATTTTTTATTTGTAGAATACAGTAGAGCAGATTGAAAAGTATAAAGAGCTGATTAACAATTAAAACACTCTATATGACGTAAAAGTTGGTTTAAACAAAATAAAACTTACGAACAAAATGACAGAACTTCGATATAACTCTATGGAGTTTAGACTTCCTATTGAATATTTTCCGATATTTTATAGGAATCATAAACCAAGCCCCTGGGCGGTATTAAAGTGTTTTTCAAGAAGAGAAATGCTAAATTTGGTTCTTGTGCTTGGCAATAAGTATGTTAATCAACCAGCAATGAATATTTTGTATCTTATGGCTGATAATAATTGGTGGAAAAGATATACTTATTTTCGGTTGGGTGATTATTTGGAAAGTCATCAATTTGATGATAAAAAATATATCGTATGCTTTCCACAAACATTGTTGGAAATACTTCGTTATACTTTTTCAATGTCTCCTTCTTCTGGTTCTATGTATGAACATAATCAAAATCGATTAGAATTCAATCTTGTGAAAACTATAGCTTTGATTAATGAGCAAACTATGGCTTTCAAAGTAGAAAATCCAACATCAATAGAACAATTGATGATGGCGAGCATTGGCTTTAATAAAGAAATTCAACAATGCGATTTCGAAGAACAATTTAGAAATCAATATAATTTAGCTATTAAGTTCTTCAAATTTCTAACAAAAGATGAGAGATATCAAAAACTCTATAAAGAATTTCTGAACTATTATAGTATTTCCGATTGGCGAGAATATGTTTTTACAGTTTTGTCATTGGTAATGCGAGGAAAGGAACATTCTGGACTATTAGAACTAAGTGATAAAATAGATCCAGACCATTTGTTGTCTAAAAATGTATTAGATAAAATTAGTCTGAATATAGAATCAGATGTGCTTCCTTTCAAAAGCAAAGATGAATACGATTTGACGGGTAATTCTGATTATCGTTATTTTAGGGATAAGCCGATTATTAAGATTGCAGAAAATAAATATGCTATTTTTCATGTAGGTTTTGTGCTTGATCGACTATATGGAAGTTTATACTTTGATTTTAAGAAGATTGCCAACTCTTCCAAAATTACAGGTATTAATGTGAATGGACTATTCACCTCTGAGTTTATAGAGAAAACAATTTTTGATGGTCTTATGGATGAAAGTTCATTGTCTTCATATTATTTGAAATACTCAGAAGAAACTTGCAATTCGCAATTTAAGGCGAATAAAGGGTTAGGCGCTCCTGATTATCTACTTCAAAATAAGAATGAAAACTCAGTAATATTGTTTGAGTGTAAGGATGTAAAGGTTAATGCTTGGATAAAAGAACAGCGTGATTATTCATTGCTGGAGGCTGAGTTAAAGAACAAAGTACAATTAACGACATGGGAATTGGACTATAATAATAAAACACATAAGCCCAAACGCCCAAAGCTAAAAGGAATAGGACAGTTGGCTGGGCATTGTGCTAATATCAAAAAAGGCCTGTTCAAATGGGGGGATGAAATTAAAAGAGATTCAAAAGTTTATTGTGTTTTAGTTATAGCGGATAATCGTTTGATTCTTGGTGGATTTCCGAAAAAAGCAAATGAATGGTATGTAGAATCTTTGTCCCATGAACAGGTTGGTATGGATTCGAATATACGTCCTTTAATAGTAATGAGTCCATTATGCTTGTTGAAGTATTCAGGTCTTTTTGCAAAGAATGGTTTTGAAAAATACTTTGAAGAATATTTTGAGCAAATTAATAAAAGAACGGGAACCCCAATAGACTTAATTAATTCATGCATAACCTTTGATGATTATATGAGAAAATATCCTTTTAAGTTGGATGGAAAGTATGACAAATTGAAGGAGGAATTAATGAAAAATAGAATTAAGAAAATGTAAATGATATGACTATGAAAAGTGAAGATAAAAGGTACGGTGTATATAACTGCGATTTCGCACTAGTATGAAATCATTTTGGTTTAATGGTTAGTTATTGGATAATTTTTAGAATAGAGATGAAAGGAAGACAGTTGTTTATCATTAAGGACATAATAAATTAAAAAGCAATGGAAATATCTAATTATGACGTTAGCTTGGAATTGCTGACGGAAGATAAGATCGAGATGGTTCGCCAATGGCGAAATGATCCGAAGATACAGCAATATATGGAGTATCGTGATGAGATTACTCCTGAAATGCAAGTGAAATGGTTCAAGAAACTCAATAATGGGAAGGACAACTTCTACTTCATTATTAAATATAAGGGGGAAGAAATTGGACTAATCAATGTTAAGGATGTTGATTACGAAAAGAAAACAGGTGAGTCTGGTATATTCATCTATGATGATAAATTCCTAAATACGGATATCAGCTATCGTGCTCATTTGGTTATGTTTGACTATTTCTTCGATGAGGTAGGATTGGAGTCTATCTACTCCCATGTTCTGAAAACTAACAAGCGTGCTCAGCGATTTACGCTCTTCTTGGGTGGATTTCTGGCAGATGGGCAAGATTTGGTAGAAAATCAACTCTACTATATACAGAAAGAGGCATATATCAATAATAGAAATCGTATTCGTTTCGTAGAGCGCTTTAATAAGAAAAATAACGTAATTAAATAATTAATAGTATGACAAATTTAGAAAAGTACAACAACGCATTTACAGAGACCCTCCAGATTTCAGAGGGTGAGTTGGCAAACCTTCAGTACCAAGGTACAGAACTTTGGGATTCAGTAGGTCACATGACCTTGATGGCAGCTTTGGAAGATGCCTTCGATATCATGCTTGACACAGACGACATCGTTGACTTTTCTTCTTATGAGAAGGGCAAGGAAATCTTGAAAAAATATGATGTAGAGTTGTAATGCTGAAAGGTAAGAATGCAATCATAACAGGAGCACGTAGCGGAATTGGTTTCGCTACGATGCAACTGTTTGCCCAGGAAGGTGTCAATTGTTGGGCAATCGTTCATCGTGAGGATTCTGAATTTTTGGATAAGATTCAGAAGCTTCAGGAAGAACATCATGTGTGGATTAAAGTTGTCCACATTGATTTGAGTGATTCCGATTCAATTAAGTCAGGACTGAAAAGTATATTCAAGGAGAAACAACCTATAAATATATTGGTGAATGCTGCTGGTGTTGTCAGTCCCAACCGATTGTTCACCATGACAAGCATGAATGATTTCCGACATGTGATGGAGGTGAATTTCTTTAGTGTTATGGAGACTATTCAACTCGTTGCTCGTGTGATGCAGAGACAGAAATCTGGTAGTATTGTCAATATTGCAAGTATATCTGCTTGGGGGCAAGACACAGCTCAGTTGGAATATGCAGCCAGCAAGGCAGCTTTGGTTATTGCAACCAAAAAGTTGGCGAGTGAGTTAGGGGCTTATGGCATTCGTGTAAATGCGGTTGCGCCAGGTCTAACTGAAACCAAAATGCTTGATGGCATGAGCGAGGAAGCCTTGGCTGACATCAAAAAAGGTATGGCTCTTCATCGATTGGGTCAAACTGGGGAAATCGCAGAGGTCATTAAGTTCTTGGCTTCAGGTGAAGCTAGTTTTGTTACAGGTACAACCATTAAGGTAGATGGGGGGGGCATTTGACCTTCGACTACGTTATTCAGAGTAAGAAATATGAATTTAAGAAAATTTGCAAAGACCATCAGACTTTCTTCATTGCAGATGGCTTACAAGGCAGGAAAAAATGGCTCTCACTTGGGGGCTGGGTTGTCTGCCGTGGAGATTTTTGCTGCCTTGTACGGGAAAGTCTTGCGCTATAACATAGATAATCCCGAAGATGACCGCCGAGATCGCTTGGTGGTCAGTAAGGGACATTGTGTCTTGTCTTATTATTCTGCTCTTCAACTATCAGGTTTTATCTCAAAGGAAGACCTTGATAGCTTTGAGACCAATGGCTCCCATTTCCATGGTCATGCCATGAGAAATCTTAGCAATGGCATTGAATTTTCCGGTGGCAGTTTGAGCATGGGTTTGTCCTTTGCCGTTGGACAGGCATTGGCTTGCAAGGCGAAAGGCTTGGATTCCAAGGTGTTTGCCCTGGTGGGTGATGGCGAGTGTGACGAGGGACTGATATGGGAGGCGGCGATGTCTGCTGCAAATTATCACTTGAACAATCTCGTTGTGATTGTTGACCGAAACAAGTTGCAGTATGATGGTCTCACTTCCGAGGTCATGAATCAAATAGACCTTGCAGAGAAATTTAAGTCGTTTGGTTTCGAGACAAGAGTGGTGGATGGTCATGATGTGGATGCTTTGGTTTCAGCCTTGGACAACCCAAGCGAAGAACCTATCTGTGTCATTGCCGACACCATCAAGGGAAAAGGTGTCAGCTTCATGGAGGGTAAGAAGGAATGGCATCATCATACTTTAACAGAAGAACAATATAAACAAGCAAGGGAGGAAGTAGAGAATGTTCCAGATTAATCGAATCACGTCACGTACTTGTTCCATGCTTGGACAACGTGGAGCAATTTTTGGCTTGGCAGTGCTGGATGCAGCAAAGGCTGATGATAAACTCATAGTCTTGACAGCAGACTTGGCCACTTTGTCAGGTTTGGATCGCTTTGTTAAATCTTATCCAGACCAGTTCCTGAATGCAGGTATTGCAGAGCAGAATATGCTGGGTATGGCAGCTGGTCTTGCGTCGGAAGGTTTTCATCCCATTGTTACAACGTATGCCACATTTGTGACCATGCGCAGTTGTGAGCAGATACGACATTACCTGGGCTATATGAACCAGAAGGTCATCGTCATTGGCTCTGGTGCTGGTCTTAGCCAAGGATTTGCAGGCAACACGCATTACACGATAGAGGATATATCCATGATGCGCCCTATTCCTAATTTGCAAGTGCTTTCCCCTGCGGATGCAGCTTCTGCTGTCAAACTCCTAGAGGTAGCCATGGCTTCCGACCGACCTGTCTATATGAGATTGACAGGAAATCTCAATTGCCCAATTGTTTATAAGGAGGACGCAAGTTTTGAGATAGGAAAGAGCCATGTCTTGAGGGATGGTGAGGATGTCGCTATCTTTGCTTGTGGCACGATGGTGAGTACGGCATTGAAAGCTGCCAAGCTCCTAGAAGAAAAAGGCGTGTCATCAAAGGTTATAGATATGTATTCCATCAAGCCAATAGACAGGGAGCAAATTTTATCCTGCAAAACGCATAAATTGCTTGTCTCCATAGAGGAACACAGCAAGATGGGAGGCCTTGGTGCGGCTGTAGCTGAAATCATTTCTGAATTTTCAGGATATTCTTCACTCCTGCGCTTGGGTATTGCTGATGTGTTTGATTTGGCAGGTGACTATGATGGGTTGTTGGCTCAGAATCGTTTGACCCCTGAGCAGATTGTGGAGGACATCTTAGAGAAAATTAGTTAAGGCTTATGTTTGACTTACAGAAATTTAAAGACAATACTGCGGTTGTAACTGACCGTGGTGTCTCTTTGACATATTCCCAGTTGCAAGACCAAGTCGATGAGTTCTATCGTCATATCCCATCCAAGGGATTCTTGTTTTGCCTTTGTGAGAATGTGTTGGCTTCGTTCGTGGGCTATGTGGCTTGTATGAACAAGCATCTTCCATCCGTATTACTGGATGGAAGCAAGGACTTGGAACTCGTCCTTCGACTTGTGTCTGTCTATCATCCAGAGTACATCTGGATGCCAATCAAGAGAGTGGCAGAAATTGGGGGCGAGACCATTTATGAATACGAGGGGTATTCCCTTCAGAAGATGGCTTATGCGGAAAAACTCCCAGTTGAAACGATCAATTCAGAGTTGCTACTTTGCTTAACAACATCAGGTAGCACTGGTTCGCCAAAGTTAGTACGACTCTCCGAGAAGAACTTGAAAAGCAATGCGGAGTCCATCGCAGAGTATCTGCATATTGACGAGCATGAGCGTCCCTTGACCACGTTGCCGATGTATTACAGTTTTGGTATGTCGGTCATCAACAGCCACCTTATCAAGGGAGCAACCATCTTGTTGACCGACAAGGCGGTCATACAGAAGGAGTTCTGGACTTTCTTGAAGGAGCAAAAGGCGACAAGCATCAGTGGCGTTCCATATACTTACGAGATGCTCAAGCGACTTCGTTTCTTCCGCATGGACTTGCCATATTTGAAGACAATGACACAGGCTGGCGGTAAGTTGAATGCCGGCTACGTCAAGGAATTCGTTGACTTCGCCGAGGCAAATGGTAAGCAGTTCATCGTCATGTATGGACAAACGGAGGCGGCTCCTCGCATGAGCTATCTGCCACATGAGAAGTCGGTGGAGAAATGTGCCTCCATTGGTATCCCTGTACCGGGTGGACGATTCTCGCTCATCGATTCCGATGGCAATGAGATAGAGACGGCTGGTGTAGATGGTGAGTTGGTGTATAGAGGCAAGAATGTCTGTCTAGGCTATGCTGAGCAACGGGCAGACTTGGCGAAGGGCGATGAAAACCATGGTGAACTTCATACAGGTGATGTCGCACGTCGAGATGAAGAAGGCTATTACTATATCACAGGTCGTATGAAGCGATTTGTTAAGATATGGGGAAACCGTACCAACTTGGATGCCACGGAACAGTTGGTGAAGGCTATAACTCCTAGTTGTGCCTGTGCAGGTGTGGATGACAAGATAACCGTTTTTGTCACAGAAGAGGGGTTGGACCAGAAAATCAAGGATTTGTTGGTGGCAAAGACTGGTTTCAATCCTAGGGCCTTTGAGGTGAGGGTAATCCCAGAGATACCTAAGAATGGCTCAGGAAAAGTACTGTATAAGGATTTGCAAGCTATGCTATAATTAAACCCACAGAAATGGATATTAACGAAATATTAGAAATCAAACCTTACTCCTTGAGCAAGGAGGAGAAGCACCAGATGCTGAATGAGCGTCTCCATGAGCTGGTGCGCAAGCATTATGCCGAGTGTCCATCCTATAAGAAAATGATGGATGCTATTGGTCTTGATATGGAGTGTCTGCCCGACTACGAGCACTTGCCATTCTTGCCAGTGCGCCTGTTCAAGGAATTTGAGTTGCGCAGTTGTGAGAAGGAGGAGGTTGTCAAGACAATGACTTCCTCTGGTACTACGGGACAGCAGGTGTCTCGTATCTTCCTGGATAGAACAACCAGTTCTGCCCAGCAGAAATGCCTGACCAAGATAGTCAGTCATTTTCTCGGTACGAAGCGTGTCCCAATGTTGATCCTTGACTCCTCTGCCGTCATCAAGAACCGCAATATGTTTTCTGCTCGTGGAGCAGGAATCTTGGGCTTCTCTATGTTTGGCAGCAAACGTCAGTATGCCTTGGACGAGAACATGGAACTCGACATAGAGGGAATGAAAAACTTCTTGGAAGCACACCAGGGCGAGACCATCTTCTTGTTTGGATTCACCTTCATGATTTGGCAGCACTTCTACAAGAAGCTGTTGGAGAGTGGATACAAGCCAGATCTATCCAAGGGTGTACTGATACATGGTGGAGGCTGGAAGAAGCTAGTCAACGAGAAGGTATCTCCAGAGGAATACAAACAAAGACTCCATGAGGTTTGCGGCATCTTGCCGGAGAACGTCCATGACTACTATGGCATGGTGGAGCAAACCGGAAGCATCTATATGGAGTGTAAGTGTGGACATTTGCACACGTCAGTCTTCAGCGATATTATCATTCGCCGCCCTAAGGACTTCTCCATTGCCGATAATGGTGAGAAGGGCTTGATAGAGGTGGTCAGCGTGTTGCCTGAGAGCTATCCTGGTCATGTGCTCCTTACGGAGGACGAGGGAATGGTCTTGGGAGAGGATGACTGCCCATGTGGTCTGAAGGGCAAATATTTTAAAATATCAGGTAGAATTAAAAATGCGGAAATCCGCGGATGTAGCGATACTTATGCAGCCAAGTTCTAATATGTCTCTGTTGTTTCCCAAGTCGATAGATTGGGAACAGTTTACTCAATATCATCCAGATGGCTTGTTTTCGGATGAAGTTATATTATTTCTCAATGCGTTGTCTGCGTCTCTCTTGAAGGACCGTGAGTCACGTCTTTATCCTGATGTCGTGACCTTCGCTTTCTTCTGTCGCAAGGGCAACTTGCTGAAGTTGAAGGAACAGTACTGTCATGAGGGAGAGTTACGCTTGGGTAGGGGCATCCTCTTCCACATTGCGCCTTCCAACGTGCCCATCAATTTTGCATATTCCTTGGTGGCTGGTCTATTATCGGGAAATGCAAATGTCGTGCGTGTCAGTAGTAAGCAATTCCCACAGGTTGACCTAGTGATTCGCCATTGCCTGCAGTTGGTGGAGCAGGAGGAATATCAGCCGATGTGCAACCGTATTGCTTTGGTGAGATACGACCGCACTTCGGATGCCAATGCCTATCTTTCATCCATAGCACATGTGAGGGTGATTTGGGGAGGAGATGCTACGATAGCCACCATTCGTCAGAATGCGATTCCTCCACGTTCCTTCGATGTCTGCTTTGCGGATCGATATTCCTTCGCTGCCATTCGACCATCTGCCATCCTTCAGGCTTCCGACAAGGAGATGAAAACGTTGGCGGAGAATTTCTACAACGATACCTATCTCTTTGACCAGAATGCTTGTTCGGCACCTCATCTGATTCTTTGGATGAAGGAAAACGAGGCAGAGAAGGCAAAGAAACGCTTCTGGGATGCGATATATGACTATGCCTCACAGAAGTACAACTTGCAGTCAGTGCTGAGTGTCGATAAGTTGACGGAGCTTTATCGTGAAGCCATCGTTTTGGATTGCCATCGTATTCCAACGAGTGACAATCTGATTGTCCGCAACCAGTTGGATAAGTTGCCATCTGATGTCGAGAATTTTAGATGTGCCGGTGGCTTCTTCCAGGAATATGACATTGACTCCTTGGATGAAATTTCACCTATTGTGAATGAGAAGTATCAGACTTTGGCTTATTTCGGATTTGAGAAACCAGAGTTAGAGAAGTTTGTTTGTGACAATCGTTTGAGAGGTCTCGATCGTCTTGTTCCAATAGGGCAGACCACTGCATTCTCGCTCACTTGGGATGGCTATAACTTGATAGATACATTAAGTAGGGTGGTAACGGTTCTTTGATGAATGAGTATTGATTAAAGTTTATGTTTATCAAACGTAATGTGTTTTTATGCTAGCTAAATCTTATGGACTTTTGCCTACGCTATCTTCTTCGTTCACTTTTTATTATATCTCGTTTTAAAGGAAGAGATTACCAAGAGTACATTGGCTAGTATGGCATTTGGCAATGTTGGGTAAGGTATGTGTCTCCATCTTCTTGCTGCTTTCAGGTTATGGTTTGACTATACAGATGAAGAAGTTGGTAACTAACTCTGGTGGTGAGATTCGGGGGGGACAAATACTATGCTTCTTGCTGAAAAGATACACAAAGTTTTATCTCAATTATTGGGCGATTTTTATCATCTTTGTACCAATTGGTGTGTTTTGCTTCGATAGACCATTAACCATTCCTTATGGTGAATCAGGAATGTGCTATGGTCGGTCGAATGACTGGAATCTACGCCGATCCATATATCGCATTCATTTTGGCGTGTATGGTTGCTATCATGACAAAGAAAATGCACTATCAAATGCCATTGATGGCATATTTGGGCAAGCATTCCATGAATATGTATATGGTACATACATTCATCTTTGCCTACTTCTTCCATGACTTCATCTATAGCTTTCAATATCCAATATTCATATTTTTGGCATTGCTGTTTTCTTCTTTAGGAGTATCAGTAGTGTTGGAAACCTTGAAGACCCAATTGAAATTTTATGTATTGGTTAGCAGAATCACAAACAAACTTTCTGCCCAACCTTATTAATATATTGTAATTTCTAAAAAAATCATTTATTATGACAATGATTCCATTTAATAAACCTTTTCTTACAGGAAAAGAGGCTCATTACATGTATGAGGCAGTTTTCACTGGCAAACTGTCTGGTAACGGGGCATTCACCAAGAAGTGCCAGGGGTATTTTGAGAAGCGTTATGGCTTCAAAAAATGTTTGCTAACAACATCAGGAACTGATGCTTTGGAGATGTGTGCCATGCTCTGCGACTTGAAACCGGGTGACGAGGTCATCGTACCTTCCTATACCTTCGTTTCCACAGCCTTGGCTTTCCTTCGTGAGGGCGCTAAGGTGGTGTTCGCCGACTCCATGGACGGCAATCCTAACATTGACGCTGCGAAACTGGAGAGCTTAATTACACCTCGAACACGGGTAATAGCTCCTGTTCATTATGCTGGCGTTGCTTGTGATATGGATGTAATTATGGAAATAGCAAAAAAACATAATCTTATAGTAGTAGAAGATGCGGCTCAAGCAATAGATTCATATTACAAGGGCAGACCATTAGGAAGTATTGGACACCTTGGAGCATTTTCTTTTCATGAAACCAAGAATATTACAGCAGGTGGAGAGGGAGGTCTTCTTACTATTAATGACGAGCAATTCATCCGTCGTGCCGAGATTATTTGGGAGAAAGGTACCAACCGTGCCGAGTTCTTCCGTGGCGCAGTAAACAAGTATGGTTGGGTAGATATGGGATCCTCCTTCTTGCCTGCTGAAATTAATGCTGCTTTCTTATGGGCTCAATTGGAGAACTTGGATGATATTCAGGCTAAACGCAAGAAACTTTGGGAGCAATATTTTGTAGGATTGCAGCAACTTGCAGGAGAAGGATTTATCCGTTTACCACAGATTCCAAGCTATGCCACCAACAATGCCCACATGTTCTATATCGTGTGCCGCAACTTGGGGGAGCGTTCGCTCTTGCTCAAGTTCGTGAAGGTGCATGATGTCTTGGGTGAATTCCATTACTTGGCGTTGGTCTAGGGCGAGTATTACGCG
>ERZ1023633.614-NODE-614-length-14053-cov-7.967352_pt1 | contig 14053 bp, 15 predicted proteins | sample MGYA00380333_ERZ1023633 | MGnify/ENA primary metagenome ERZ1023633 (study PRJEB33179, sample SAMN07448972) | human gut metagenome | biome: Human-gut; feature: Human associated habitat; material: Faeces | host: Homo sapiens | place: India: Bhopal | collected...
ATTTGGTGGTAAGTACTTGGCACACGATATTCGCGTCATTCGACTGCCTCGTCACGGTGCAAGTTGCCCCATTGGTATGGGCGTAAGTTGCTCTGCCGATCGTAACATCAAGGCCAAGATTAACAAAGACGGCATTTGGTTGGAGAAGATGGATGAGAATCCTACAGAACTTATACCCGAAGAACTTCGCAATCCGGGCGAAGGCGGTAAGGGAATTGAAATCGACCTTGACAAGGGTATCGATGCTGTACGCGCAGAGTTGACCAAGTATCCAGTAAGTACACGTGTAAGTCTAAAGGGTACAATCATTGTAGCGCGCGACATTGCCCATGCCAAACTCAAGGCTCGTCTTGACGCCGGTGAAGACCTCCCACAATACTTCAAAGATCACCCCATCCTTTATGCTGGACCTGCTAAGACTCCAGAGGGTTATCCTTGTGGCTCAATGGGTCCGACTACGGCCAACCGTATGGACCCGTATGTAGACGAATTCCAATCACATGGTGGTTCGCTCGTAATGATTGCCAAGGGTAATCGCGGTGACATCGTAACCGAAGCCTGCAAAGCGCACGGAGGCTTCTATTTGGGCACAATCGGTGGCGTAGCTGCTGTACTTTCACAAAGTTCTATTAAGAGCATTGAGTGCGTAGAGTATCCTGAGTTGGGTATGGAAGCCATTTGGAAAATTACGGTAGAAGACTTCCCCGCCTTTATTCTCGTAGATGACAAGGGAAATGACTTCTTCAAGCAGCTCAAGCCCTGCACTTGCTGCCATTAATAACACAAGCCTTAGTGGCAAAAGTTAAGACCATTACATAAATCCCCTTACCTCCAAGTCGTTATGTGACAGAGGTAAGGGGATTTTTGCATGGGGTGGGGGATAAACTGCAATCTAAACAATTTCACTCAATATGACAAGAGTGTCACAATTGTGGCAGTCTGTTTATATGCCTATTATATTGTAAGTCAATATTTAGAATATTTCTTTCCTACTTAAAAAGTTTGGCACGCGCCTTGCATATTATAGAGCGTAACGCGCTGAACAAGCCGTTGCACAATCTAACTAAATTGAATAATAATAAAAAAGAATATACAAAATGGGAAAGATTATTGGTATTGACTTAGGTACAACGAATAGTTGTGTATCAGTATTTGAAGGTAACGAACCTACCGTTATCGCTAATAGCGAAGGTAAGCGCACTACACCTTCAGTAGTAGCCTTTGTTGAAGGTGGCGAACGTAAGGTGGGCGACCCTGCTAAGCGTCAGGCCGTTACCAACCCCTTGCGCACCATCTACTCTATCAAGCGTTTTATGGGTGAGAACTACGACCAAGTGCAAAAGGAAATTGCACGTATGCCTTACAAGGTAGTTCGTGGTGAAAACAACACTGCTCGCGTTGAAGTAGACGGTCGTCAGTACACACCGCAGGAAATCTCTGCTATGATCCTTCAGAAGATGAAGAAGACGGCTGAAGACTACCTCGGACAGGAAGTAACCGAAGCCGTAATCACCGTACCTGCTTACTTCTCTGACTCACAACGTCAGGCTACAAAGGAAGCTGGTCAGATCGCAGGCCTTGAAGTAAAGCGTATCGTTAACGAACCTACTGCAGCTGCCTTGGCTTATGGTATTGACAAAGCCAATAAGGATATGAAGATTGCCGTATTCGACCTCGGTGGTGGTACGTTTGATATCTCTATCCTTGAGTTTGGTGGTGGCGTATTCGAAGTACTCTCAACCAATGGTGATACTCACCTCGGTGGTGATGACTTCGACCATGTAATCATCGAATGGTTGATCAACGAGTTTAAGAACGATGAGGGTGCTGACCTTTCAAAGGACCCCATGGCTATGCAACGCTTGAAGGAAGCTGCAGAAAAGGCTAAGATCGAACTTTCAAGTTCCACTACGACTGAGATCAACCTCCCCTACATTACTTCTGTAGACGGTATGCCTAAGCACTTGGTTAAGACTTTGACTCGTGCTAAGTTTGAGCAATTGGCTCACAGCTTAATCGAAGCTTGTAAGACTCCTTGTGAAGCTGCCTTGAAGGGTGCAGGTCTTTCTATCTCTGACATTGACGAAGTAATCCTCGTAGGTGGTTCTACACGTATTCCTGCCGTTCAGCAGTTAGTACAAGACTTCTTTGGCAAGGCTCCCTCTAAGGGCGTTAACCCCGATGAAGTAGTAGCAGTAGGTGCTGCTATTCAAGGTGCTATCTTGAACAAAGAGAGCGGTGTGGGCGACATCGTATTGCTCGACGTTACTCCTCTTTCACTCGGTATCGAGACACTTGGTGGCGTAATGACGAAATTGATTGATGCCAACTCTACCATTCCTTGCAAGAAGAGCCAAGTATTCTCAACCGCTGAAGACAACCAGCCTGAAGTAACTATCCACGTACTCCAAGGTGAACGTCAGTTCGCTCGCGACAACAAGAGCATTGGCCGTTTCAACCTCGCAGGTATTGCTCCTGCACGTCGTGGTGTGCCTCAGATTGAAGTTACCTTCGACATTGATGCCAATGGTATCCTCAAGGTTTCGGCTAAGGATAAGGCAACGGGTAAGGAACAGACCATTCGTATCGAAGCATCAAGCGGCCTTTCAGAGGACGAAATTAACCGCATGAAGGCTGAGGCTCAAGCTAACGCTGAGGCTGATAAGAAGGAACGCGAGCGCGTTGACAAGATCAATGAGGCCGATTCAATGATCTTCCAGACTGAAAATCAGTTGAAGGAATTAGGCGACAAGCTCTCTGCTGACAAGAAGGCTCCTATCGAAGCTGCCTTGAACAAGTTGAAGGAAGCTCACAAGTCACAAGACATTGCAGCCATTGACGCTGCCAAGGCTGAACTCAACAATGCATGGCAAGCCGCTAGTGCAGAGATGTACAGCCAAGCAGGTGCACAACCCGGTGCAGGCGCAGGCTTCCAAGGTGGTCAACCCGGTGCAGGCGCAGGTGCTCAACAAAGTTCTTCTGATAAGAACGACGACATCCAAGACGCTGACTTCGAGGAGGTGAAATAAAGTAGATAACTATCCAAAGAGATAAATAAGAAAAGGAGTGTGACTCAATGAGTTGCGCTCCTTTTTCTTTTGTTAAATATTGATTTATCTTTCGTTATTTACAGATTTTTACCGTATATTTACACCATATTTGGTGCGCGTCTTATTTTACGGCAAGGTGTGTCCTATCAATACAGGGATAGTCAATAGAATAGTTGATGCACTATAATAAAACACCAATATGAATGACAATATGATACAACGATATAGCTCAGAAGCAGAGTATGAACAAATGGTGACCAATATATCTTCTCTTTGAGCACAAGCCAAAGAGAAGGCATATACGGCAGTTAACAAGGAACTGTTAGCGTCAGGTATATAGTCGAGTTTGAATAAGGAGGAAAGGAAATAGCCGAATATGGAAAGCAACTGCTTACAACACTATCAAAAGACTTGACTCTAAGAAATGGATGGGGATTTAGCCGTTCCAACCTGCTCTATCTACGTAAGTTTTATCTTGCTTTTCAAAAAAGTGAGACAGTGTCTCAGATATTGACATGGAGTCACTATTTTGAACTACTGAAATGTGAGGAGCAATTGGAAATGCCTGGAAGCTAAACGCGAGGCGAGGAGAATATTGAGAGAGGAGAATATGTAAAAAATCGGCAGACGCGTAGTAAGAATGTGTGTCTGCCGATTTATGAAATGAGAATTCAACTTATTTGTCTGCGTCTTTGTTCCTTCTGACATGGAAAACCACATCGTCCAAATCAATTTCGAGTTCTTGGAAAATATTCCTAAGTATGTCTATTTTCGTCTGAGTAGAACTTTTCAGATATGCATATATACCGTCAAATATCAATAGGCTATTATTAAATTTTGTGGCTTCATTTTGAAGAAAATTCAGAGATGCATCATTGGCAATTCTTTTTATATCCGACTTGTAGTCACGATACAATAGTTTCAAAATCGCTTTGAACACATTAATCCAGTTGTCCCCTTGCTTAAGTGGAACAGTCTCGCCATTGAATGTACAATTTACGACAGTCGTATAAGTGAAATCAACAGACTCATCACATAAAGTAAGTTCTTCATCCTCTTTTATTGTAGGGCAGAATGTTACGCATGGCATCTTCCATATATCCAATGCCTCCTGCTGCAGCATAGACATACGCTCTTGTAATTCTCTCTCTCCCCAAGAGGTTTGTTGCTTGATGTATTCGTTCAAGTGCAATGGAGAATATTTGAATCCAATGCCTTGTCCGTCATCGGAAATCAGATTCAGTTTCTTGTCAAAACTGCTGTTACTATATGAACTGTTGTATGCAGTCAGAGTAAGGTTCGCAATTGTGTGTCCCCATAATTTCCTTATACGTTCAGCTGCTTGTTCTCCTCCCAATTTATGTTTCCATTCATTGCTCAATGTTTGTGGCATTATATGCTCTATAGACAAAAATATATTGCCATTGGCATCTGGTTGCATCTTGTCAATGACAGAAGTGTCACCCTCTTTGCTGTTACCTGCATTGAAACGATAGAAGGTGTATATCTTGTTTTTTGCCCGCATCTTGTATATGTTCTTTGTGGCCAAGGCAGAAACGAACTCTTTGTCATCGGGAAAGCGGCTTGAACCATCTTTCGACATTAGGAGATATTGCACAGATTCAACAAAGGAGATGCTCGATTCTTGTGAAAGTCGCCATGCCCCATCGTATAGCGACGCAAATATTTTATTAAGCGCATTTGTCGGGACATCACAGATAAGTCTTCTGAATATAAAGCTTTCCACTGTGACGAAAATATCTCTGACATCCGTCTCTGTCAATCTTCCGATGTAGAAGTCGTCCATTATCTTGAACTCAAAAGGATGGCACACAGTCATTTCTAGCAAAGCCAATCTTTTCAGTATGACATTAATGGTGGAACTGGTTGTCTGTGCGTTCTCTATTTCGAAGAGATAACGCGAATATTTTTTCATCTCTTTCAGTAGACTCTCTGTGTCAACATTTTTCTTGCGTGCATAGTCTTTGAATTTAAAATAGACATCACGCATTGCGGGAATTCTCGTTGTTTGCGACGTTATGTAGTCTCTCACGAAAAGGGTCACTGCATTTTGTGCTTCTTTTTTTGAACCGGTATAGTTGGAGTTTTGCTCAATGTCTGCCCAATAGTTCTTGTAAAACATCTTTTGGTCTTCTCCGTTTAAATCCATCAGAATGAAATTTCTTATTCTGTCGCCATCAGTCAGAGCCAATCCCGTGGAATTGAGCGAGTCGAATATCAGCTGCGGCTTGTCATTCAGCTCTATTTCGATTCTCACCATCATAAGTTTCCTTATGGCATTAACAAAATCAGAAGCGGTGTATTCAGATTCTTTTATCCAATCATAGAAATGACAGAAATTCTGGGTAATGAATGAATCTGCTTCGCTTTTGTCTATATTACCTTCCACCAATGACAAATATGCCTTTCTGTCTTCTTCTATATGCAGAATACGAGGTAAAGTAGAGCCGTCGGTTTCTGATTCATAACAATATTTGTTTCTTATGTTATTTGCCAATGTCGGGGTAGAGTATTTTATTTCGTCTTTAATCAATTTGGAAAGGGCGAGCCATACCAAAGATACTGTAGTCAATCGTTGCTGCCCATCTATGACAATCCATGTGGTATGCTTGTCATGGCACAGCACGACACTCCCGAAAAAATGTTCTCTGTCGGTTCTTATGATTGACAGCAAATCATCGAACAACTGTCTGCATTGTTTGGGTTTCCAACTATATTTGCGCTGGTATACTGGTATTGTGTAGCTTGTGTCGTCTCCTGAGAAAAGACTTGCCAAATTTGTTTTTATGACATCCATTTTTATAATAAAATAGGTATTCGTTTATATTGCTTGTTGCGACACTCGTATGGGCATATTCATTATAACATGGAGTAAGGATTTTTTCAATTTCAATCCACAAGAAAGTTGAATGCTTGTAGCTTTCGCTTGGCCAATGGGTGTTCGTTGTCGTAAGCTATGCGGTAGTATTGCTTTGCTTTCTTTAAGTCTTTCGCCACGCCACGCCCCAATTCGTATGCCTCGCCCACGCGATAGTATGCGTATGGCAAGTGACAATTTAAATACAACTCAAAGGCTCGCTTCAGGTCTTTCTCCACCCCATTGCTTCCTTTTCGATAGATGTCAGCAAGATTCGACTTTGCCAGGTCGTCACCAAGAGTTGCGGCTAAACCATAGTATTTTATGGCACGCTCCATGTCTACTTCAGTACCGATGCCGTCACCAAACATTATGCCCAAGTCATTCAGTGCCCCTGGGTCTGTCATACACTCATTGTCTGGTTCAAAGCGTTCTATATAAAGTAGGGTTTCGACATACTCTTTTGTCCATCCATAGTCTTCAAAACTTGCATCGGGATTTGTCACAAGTATGAATTTCTGCTTGTTTACATTAGTATCAAGTTCTTCCATAATTTCGTTTTTAGTGGTTTAGCAGATTGATACATTGAATCATCCTTGCAAATCTACATAAAATTTGTGATGTTTACAAATTCAACGATGAAGAACAATATAAATCAATCCTGTCAGATGAAAGAATATGAGCCTGTAGAGTCGACACATACCATCAGAAGGAGAGTTTCCAGACATTATGAAACTGATACACCATATCTTTGGTGAACAATTTGAGTATGGATTACATGCAGTTGCTCAATGCCAAACCTACGCAGAAGTTACCAATATTACTATTGGTATCAGAAGAGCGCGATACAGGCAAGACTACTTTCTTGAATTTTCTCAAGGCGGTGTTTGAAGACAATGTAACTTTCATACCAATGAGGACTTTCGAAGCCAATTTAATGCGGATTGGGCAGGTAAGTTACTTATTGTTGTGACAAGGTGCTGCTATGCCGACGAGAAGACTCAGAACGCCTTAAGAATTTGAGCACAGCACAGACATACAAGGTTGAAGCCAAAGGCAAGGACAGACAAGAAGTGAATTTCTTTGCTAAGTTCGTCTTGTGCTCCAATAATGAGCTTTTCCCAGTTATCATTGATACAGGAGAGACACGTTATTGGGTGCGTAAGATAATGCCGTTGGAAAGCGATGACACGAATTTATTACAGAAGTTGAAAGCGCAAATTCCAGTTTTCTTGTATTACTTGCAGCATCGGGTGCTATATAGCACTAAAGAGAGTCGTATGTGGTTTAATCCTACGTATTCATACGGATGCTTTGAAACGCATCATGCAATGCAACCGCAACCATACGGAGATTGATCTCGTAGAGTTATTGTGTAGTATTATGGAATGTCAGAAAGTGGACAAGGTTTCATTTATACCACAAGACCTGCTGCCATTGCTTTCGATTAATGGGGTAAAGGTGGAATTGTGGCATATTCGTAAAGTAGTGAAGGAGTTATGGCGTTTGAAGCCGGCTCCAAATGCACTTTCATATACTACATACCAATATGACTACTCTAAACCATATAAGTATGGCGCAATCAATCGGGTTGGACGTTACTATACCGTGACTAAGGAGTTTATAGAATCATTAAACATATAATCCCTGTTGATTTGTTGAAATGATGAAAAGAAAAAGTTAGGTACAGAGGCATAGACACTTATGCTTCAACAAAAGTTCAACAAAGGCTCAATGTCTTTCTCTTTTCATTATATATTCTCAACAATTCAACAGTTCAACAATATAAGAATAATGAATTCACTCGACAATAAGAATATACAGATAGCAGATTTCCTTGCAGAAAAAGGTTATCTGCCGATTTCAAAGAAAGGGGCTAATTGGTGGTATCTGTCACCATTGCATAATGAGAATACTGCATCTTTCAAGGTTAATGTGGATAAAAATGTGTGGTATGATTTTGGTTTGGGTAAAGGTGGTGGACTTGCTACTTTGGTCAATTTACTGTACCATCCAAATAACTTTCAGGATTATCTTCATCATCTTAGCGGCATTAGGACTTCGTTTTCCTCAACTCCCAAAACGACAAGGGAATGCTCTGAAGCTTTTAGCAATGTCGAAGTAAAGAGTTTGGGTAATTCTGCCCTGTTGAGATACCTCGGAAAACGTAGTATTGCTCAGCAAGTGGCAAGCCAATATTGCAAGGAGGTACATTACCGAAACCACGACAAGAATTACTTTGCCGTAGGTTTTCCTAACCGCTCTGGAGGTTACGAGATTCGTAATGCTTACTTCAAGGGGTGCATCTCACCAAAAGACATTTCGGTCATATCCAAAGGCAACAAAGATTGTCATGTGTTTGAAGGATTCATCGACTTCTTGTCCTATGTGGTATTACATGGAGACTGCGATGCTATTGTCCTTAATTCAGTTATCAATGTTCCCAAGTCAATAGACTACTTGAACAGATATGACACCGTCTATTGTCATTTGGACAACGATAAAGCTGGACATGATGCCACAGAACAAATCAGAATTTTGTGCAAAGGCAATGTGATAGATGCTTCTGAGGAATATGGAGAAGCTAAAGACTTGAACGAGTTCCTTTGTAAAAGGATGAATAGTCAAGGGCTGGTTCTGAGTTGTGGTTTCAAGCGGTAAATTAGGTTTCTACAATAGTCAAAAACAAGTGTAATCATTTAGGGAAGTTCTTTCGGGAGCAAGTTTGTGTTTTCGATATACGAAAACAGTAGCAATCGGTATATCCGATTGTGCTATTGCCTTTGCCTATCAAGCATATGGCAAAGGTCAATACCTATTGAGAAGCTTGCCCCTCAAGAACTGAAATAAGAAAGAATTAAATATAATGGCAAAACGTGTTATCAACAATCCAGGAGGGCGCAAGCCTCTCCCTGAAGAGGAAAAGTATGGCAAGCCCATACCAGTTCGTTTCACACAAAAACAGTTTGTTCGTATCAAACGCAAGGCTGGAGAGATGCCCATAAGTACCTACATTCGTGAAGGCGCACTTCATGCCATTGTGCGCCAACCGGTTTCGAAGGAGTTGATGAAAGAGATTAGAGACTTGAATAATCTTGGAACGAACATCAACACCTTGATCAAACTTGCTCACCAAACAGGGCTTATGACCATTGCAGACAAAGCCAACGAAGCCCTTGATGGAGTCAATGCAATTCTCCATCAAGCTCGTCTCAAAATCAAAGAGAAAGAAGACAATGAGGAATCAGAAAATCAAAGTTAAACTACAAAACACGACAGCGTATGTATGGTAAAATTCTTCATGGAGCATCATTCGGAGGGCTCATCAACTACATCAACGACCCACGCAAAAATGCGATACTGGTTACTTCAAACGACGGAATCAATCTTACGAATAACCAAACCATAACAGATAGTTTCGTGATGCAGGCAGGTTTGAGTGCTCGAAACAAGAAACCTGTAGGTCACTTTATCTTATCGTTTTCACCCCATGATGCGCTACGTATCAATGACAGAATGTTAGAGCAAATAGTCAACGATTACTTGAAACACATGGGATATGACGACAATCAATTTGTCGCATTCCGTCATTTCGACAAAGAGCACCCACATGTTCATATCATGGTAAATCGAGTAAACTTTAAAGGCAAATGCACCAAAGACTCACATGAAAAAGACAAGAACATAAAAGCGTGTAAGGAATTGACTGAGCAATATGGCTTATATATCGCAAGAGGAAAAGAGGCTATCAAAGAAAGAAGACTTCGCTCAATGGATGCCATCCGTTATCAGATGTTGCATCGAGTAAGCGAATCGTTGCAAGTCTCTCGAAATTGGAAAGAATTTGAGAGCGAATTGTCAAAAGCAGGAATCCGTTTGCGCTTCCGATATAATACTAAGACAAACGGTATAGAAGGAATATCTTTCACTCTTGCCAAGGAAAAGATCAGCAGCAAGATGAAACATGACATCTCTTATAGTGGCAAGCAATTGGATTCATCACTCACTCTTGCATGTATTTGCAAGAAGCTTGGCAAACCCTATAGCTATCGTTCATGAACAGGCAAGAGATATGTATGACGATGCTCGGCAAGAATGGTACGATTCGCATAATGCCTATGATGTAAGAGTTATAGATAGAGTATTTCCCGATTTCGATTTGCGTTTTCCTTGGCAAGCCCAAGCAAGAATGTATGATGCTCCGCAGATGTGTGGCAACGAACAGACTTTGGGACAAGACTTCTTTAATGAATTGTACCAAGCAGCAGATGATGTTTCTGATATAGGCAAAGGAGCGATTCAAGTAGGACTCACTTCCCTTGGAGCCATTCTCTTTCCCACATATCAACCTGCCATATCTGCAGGTGGTGGAGGCACGTCTTCTAAACTTGGTTGGGGAGATGATGACAAATACAAGAAAAAATATAGCAGTAGAAGTCGCAGCTTCGGAAGAGGCAGGCGTTAATCAAACTTATAAACATCAACAATATGGCTAAATCAAACGAACAGTTAGAGGATATACTTGATGACTTGTCTGTCATCAAAAACAATAATGTCGCAACAGAACAGAGACTTGGTAATATCGAAAATTTATTGGCGAAGTTGGCAACAAAAGAGGATGTCGCACCAATAAAGCCTCTTGCAAGTACCTCAGCAACTTCTATTCCGTATGACGAGATAAAGAATGCTGTTCATGAAGAAATGGATAGTTACTATAACGCTATGTCTGATTCAGCAGAACTTCTATCGGATAAGACCCTCAAACGTCTGGGAACTATCATTCATTGAACTAAAACGCTTCGAAAACGAGCGAAACAAAACCAAACAAATGTTGTGTAACAAGCTATATATCAACACTCTCACAATGTTAACGCTTTCTAAACGCTTTTTGTAATTTCTGTCTGTTTAGAGTAAATTTGTACCGCAGTTGTACCATGGACAGAGGGACAGACGGTCCGAAGCAAGGGTTCTTAATTCCCCTTATTTCCCCTTATTTCCTCTTAAAAAGTTTCCGTCATGGACCGTTTATGTACAACACCGCATAATTCAACAAAATTGCTCTATTATGGTTAATACAACAGACATTCCCCAATTGCTGATAACAGTCCAGGAGGCATCACAAGCAATAAGTATTAGTGCGAAAACAGTTCGAAACTTCATACGCACAGGCAGACTCAGTTCAGTAAACTTAGGTATTCGTATGACAAGAATCAGATTACAAGACCTTATCCTCATGGCAGAGGAATATGGTATTCAGGTTGAAATACCTTCTTATACTCCTGTATCTAATGACAATAAGAAAAGAATAGTCCCCAACTTTTCTTATTCCCAAGCAGAAACTGGTGCAGCCAACAAAACCGCCAAATGCCGTAGAACACCCAAGGCTGGCGAAAAAACTCCAGATGGTGTAACCCATGCAACTCATTACACCATGGCAGAGGTTCTGAGCCGATTCAATATTAAATACGGCAGATTCTACGAGGTACGCAACCGTTTCCAGTTACAATCAGTCCATGCCTGGGGAACAACGTGTTTTAAGAAAGACGAAGTAGAAAACGCTATTAAGAGCTACAATGACGAACAAGGTAAGTCCTTATCGGATGATTGGTACACTTGCTTTGAAATCATGAAACTTTATGGACTTGGCAAAACACAAGTGCGTAGGTTCGCTGAAACATATGGAGTGCGCATCAAACAAGTGAAAGGTGGTCGGGCTAACTACTATCTGAAAGCCGATTGGGAAGCAGCACGCAAGAAAGCAGCAAAGAACAGTGCTTCTGTAAAGGCGAAAAGAGGTTGAATATGAAATCATTGGTTCTATTTGATGTTGTAGTTAGAACCAATTCAACAAAATCACACTCAAAAGGCTGTATGTGAGCAGCAAATCAAAATAGAATCATAAGCGAGTGATACCTTTGCAAACGGTTTCGGAACGCTCTTCCAAATCATCAAACAGAACTTACATCGAACAGAAACAAATACAAGTTAAAGATACAAATTCCGAACACTTATAGTATGATTATCAGCAATTATTCATACTTCTAAGTAAAGGCAAGTTAAATACTGAACGAAACAGAAACAAGTATTCTGTAACAATAAAAGTCGCAGCATAACTTTGCATCGGATTTGAAAGCCACGTTCTGTCTGACAAGGCTTATACACGCTTGCTCGCTCTTTGTATAACGAATAATAAAAATATCAATATGACTAATATTTGCACAAAGGTTACTGTGCGGAAAAGACCTATTAGCAACGGACAGACTTCACTCTACTTGGACTTCTATCCTGCAATCCGCAATCCAAAGACTGGAAAACTATCACGTAGAGAGTATCTTGGTCTTTACATCTACACAAATCCTACCGATGGCTTTCAGCAGGAATTCAATAAAAGGATGATTCAGAAAGCTGAAATCATCAAATGTCGTAGAACAGAAGCCATTATCAATGAAGAATATGGCTTTCTTGACAAGAACAAAGGTAAGGAGAGCTTCTTGGACTACTTTAAGAAATGTATGGTTGAGCGTGGAAACACGCAGAACTGGTCCACTGCCTTCACTCACTTCTGCAATTACACTCATGGTGAGTGTCGTTTCTGTGACTTATCTGTTCCTTATTGTCAGGGATTTTTGGACTATCTGTTATCAGATGTGTGTATGCGCAACGGCAAGAACATGATGGCAACGACCGCCAACAATAATCTTGTCAAGTTGAAATGTGTGCTATCCACTGCTTTTGAAGATGGGCTGCTTCGCGATAATATCGCCAAGAAACTTGTACGTGCTAAAGCTCATTGCGCCAAACGCAGTTTTCTTACTAAGGAAGAGTTGGTTAAACTGTCGCAGACTCCTTGTAAAAGTGACGTGCTACGACGTGCTGGTCTATTCTCATGCCTTACAGGGCTTCGACTCTCTGACTGCATACGTCTTAGGTGGGAGAACATCATTAAACTGGCAGATGGAGGTTGGGCAATGGACATCATCACAAAGAAGACTTCTACAGCAGCCATACTTCCAATAAGTGACGAAGCTCTCCAGTTATGCGGTGACCGTAGTGAAGGTATAGTATTCAATGGACTTACTCCAGGGCTTATTGCTTCCCACTTGAAAGAATGGATTTCCGCATCGGGTATCACCAAGCATATAACTTTCCATATGAGGAGTCACAACAAAATCTTTTATTAATTGAGTGTCAACGAATTAAGAATAACAAAGAATGTAACTGCTAGCGATTTAGAAACGAGCTGTCTTCTTTTTCTTTCACAACTTTGCAATATACAGAGAACACTTTGATTTCATGTGCAAAGGTAAGTCTAATTTTTGAAAAAACGATAAATTCTGAGTCCCTTTTGCTGTTTTTTAAGAAATTATCATGCTTTCTTATGGTGAATTATTTTCATTTATTTGCTAAAATATTATAAGATTTAGACGTAAAATCATGCTTTATGGAATATTATATGTATCTTTGCAGAAGAAAGGTTGCGGCTCGGCAATTGAAGCCAGCTTCATTGCGCTCGCCTTGCACTTTCTTTGCATATCGAAATACTTTAAATATGGAAAATCGTGATTTGAACAGGCTGAAAGTTGTGCTGGCAGAGAAAAAACGGACTAACCGTTGGCTGGCAGAACAACTTGGAAAAGACCAAACCACCATATCTAAATGGTGTACAAATTCAAGTCAACCAGACTTGGCAAGTCTGATGATGACTGCAAAAGTTTTAAATGTGGAATTGACCGACTTGGTTCGGTTCGAGGAATTTAAAAATGAAAATGATGGAACAGAATAAGAAAGAATTGCTCATAGAGCAAGCAAACAAGATAGAAGATGCGCTTAATGTACTCCGTACGCAGTTCGGGGAGGATTATGAAGATAAGATAAACTATCTGGAAATAGTAAAAAAAGATTAGAAGAAGCTTCGATAAAATAAAAATGGCAAACAATAAATATACTTTTATAGATTTGTTCGCCGGATGTGGTGGCCTGTCCGAGGGCTTTATGGAATCAAGACACTTTAAAGGGATCGCTCACATCGAGTGGGAATATCCTATGGTACAGACCCTAAGAAATCGTCTAGAATGTGTGGTGATTGATAAATAATAAAACATATAAAATATGCCAAAAAGAAAAA
>ERZ1023633.620-NODE-620-length-13964-cov-33.244446_pt1 | contig 13964 bp, 5 predicted proteins | sample MGYA00380333_ERZ1023633 | MGnify/ENA primary metagenome ERZ1023633 (study PRJEB33179, sample SAMN07448972) | human gut metagenome | biome: Human-gut; feature: Human associated habitat; material: Faeces | host: Homo sapiens | place: India: Bhopal | collected...
AGAGCAGATTGCTTTAATTACTGGTTTGACAGAGCAGGAAATTAAAGGACTATAAAAAGAATAAGGTGTATCCTTCTTGCCCCATATATCGGGCAAGCGAGGATACACCTTTTTCTTTTTATCTCCCTCACCCTCAAACATTTTCCAATAATTCCTTGCTTTTTTCAGAAGAAAAGCATATCTTTGCAAAAAAAGATCACCTGCAAATGCATGTGGGCTCGAATAGATGCCCCTACTTAAAATTTCTGGCACATGTGCCACTTTTTTTAAGTGCAAAGATATGCGAAAGTAGAGTTCTAACATAAAAAAACAAAAGAAGGGAATATGAAACAATATATCCCCTTCTTTTTTAATTAAGTGTATTTCGACATCTATTCTTTATATTTTAGTATATTTGTCGAAAATATATTATTCTATCATTGTAGCTTGTCTTATTCTGTATAGCTTGGGTTCTGATAAGCAGCCTTTTCCTCTGCTGACATTTGGAGAGCATCAATCTGTCCCTGTGGAATAGGGCGGAGATACTTCTCTGGAGTGATGAGCACACGTTCCCAAGTCTTAGGAGTATGATCGCCTGCTGTAAGACCGCAGATGGTATAGGTTCCTGCAATCTGTTTCCATGTCTGGGTGCGGACGAGATCCCACCAACGGTAACCTTCACCGAAGAACTCGCGTGAACGCTCTGCCAGAATATACTCGATGGTGATATTCTGAGGTGTAGCATCCTTCATCTGCTGACTGTAGTCTGCCACCTTCTCGCGCTGACGGTTGTTGTCGTATGTCCAGACACCTGCACGACCACGAATCTCATTGATCAGGTTGCGAGCGGTCCAGTTGCCAGTTGTTGTTGCACCCTTTACTGCAGCCTCGGCAGCGATGAAGTAGAGTTCAGAGAACTTCAATACTGGGTATGGACGAGGACTATCACCATTAGGCTTACCCAATGTGTTGCCATTGTCTGAACGGTAGATACCATTCTTCCAGTTGTTCAACCATGCATAACGGCTGATACCACTTGCTGCAATCACCCAGTCTGCACGACCAGGGAGCACACCTGCGCCTACATTGCTGTAGCCAGCAGTCTTGGTACCATCACCAGCTGCATTCTTTACGCCCGCCTGTGGATAAACGATGCCTGCAGCTTCGCTGTCATCAATAAAGGTAAGGATAGAATCCTGGGCGTTTACAGGTAATCCGTTGGCATTGTATGCAGTTCCAGAGATAGCGCCAGACTTATCCCAGTTGCTGCGGAACTGATAAGCGAATGTTCCGTCGAAACGAGAGTCCATCTTCTTCTCTGCGAAGGTCTTGGTCATTACCTCGATAGGAGTAGCCATCTGCTTCCAAGGACGGTCCTTACCCTGAACGGCTTCACGCTGTACAGAACGGAATGCATCCCATGTCGTTGCATTCTTGGATGTCTCCAGGAAGGTATAGTCCCAACGGCACATCCAACGTGCAAAGTTGCCAGGCGCATTACCATTTGCCCAATCGAAGTTGGTACCACCATCATAGTAGTTGTTAGACTCGTTGTGGTCAGCATAGAGCAAAATCTCATTGTTGCGGTCATTAGTACCCACATTAACCATATAGAATGATTTCTGCAAACCAAATCCTGCAGGATTGTTGATGGCTTCTACTGCGATATTGTATGCCTGCTGGAAATACCATGCTGCATCATGACCATCTGGATCTTGACGGTCGCATGTAGGATAGGTTGGAATGTTGTTTGGATTCTGCAACCACCATCCATATGTCAGATAAGCCTTAGCCAATACCAGACGAGCTGCTGTCTTAGTGACACCACCAGTTACTCGACCAGCATCTGGAAGCTGTTCAATGGCTGTCTTCAAGTCAGGGAATACAGCCTTGGTATAAACCTCAGGTACGGTATTACGGGTAGAAGTACGGGTGGCATTGATGTTGAACTTCAACTCACCGGCACCCAAATCCAAAGGAACACCACCGAAGGTCTGAACCAACTCGAAGTAGTCTAATGCACGGAAGAAGCGAGCTTCTGACAAAAGACTTTCAGCAATGCCTGCCGCAGAACCATTCTCAATCACACCACTTGCGGTATTGATATCAGAGAATGCTACGTTCCACAAAACGTCTGCACGACAGTTGCTTGGATTCAGAATCTGCTCTGTCATATCGATAGGGTAATCGTTTCCGTTACCACCATGTCCGTAGGTATACTCATCGGTGCCTTCCTCTGTAGCTATGAGCCAATAACCATTGCCCCAATAATAGCGAAGGTTGGCATAGAGTGATGTGATACCTGCCTGTACACCTTTTTCTGTCTTAAAATATTCAGGGGTATATCCCTGACGGTCGGTTTCTTCGAGCACACTAGAGCAACCTGTAAATGCAAGGCCAGATGCAAGAAGTCCTGCTGCTAATATATAACTGCGAATTTTCATTGTTGTCAATTTTTAGAAGGTTATGTTTAATCCGAGCAACCAGTTGCGGGTAGAAGGAGTGTTGAAACCTACTACGAGCAAGTTTGACTTGTAGAATGAGTTTACAGCCTGATTCTCGTTACCGTATGAGTTGGTCTCTGGGTCCATGCCTGATTCGTCATGGTATGGAGAGAAGAGAACAAACGGATTCTGTACGGTTGCATAAATGCGAGCCTTGCTGATTCCACACTTCTTGAGCCATGGCTGATTGAAGTTGTAACCCAATGTGATGGTACGAATCTTGAGATAAGAACCACTGAAGTAACCCAGTGAGTTTCCATACTTAGGGTTGTTACTGCTCTCGATACCACCTGGCTTTGGATAATCATTTGTAGGATTGTCCTCTGTCCAGTAGTTTACATCAATGTTGTTACGACGACCGGTCAGCATGTTCAGGTAACCCTGTGAACCATAGATGGTGCTGATCAATGTTCCACCATGACGGTATGAAGCTACTACTGAGAGATCCCAGTTCTTGTAAGCTACACGGGTACTGAAACCACCTTCCCAGTCTGGGTCTACCTTCATGATCTGACGGTCATCCTCACCGTATGGACGGGTAGGAGTGCCATCTGCGTTATAGTCACCATTGTATTTAATCTTGATCATACCAGCGTTACCACCAGGTTCTGCAACCTTGCGGATGGCTTCCTCGTCGGTCTGCCAGATACCAATCTTCTCATAGTCGTAGATGACGTTGATAGGTTTGCCAACGAACCACCAGTTACTTTCGTCACGTGTTGCTCCTGAGGCCAATTCTACCAATTCGTTCTTATTGGTATAGAAGTTTACACCGGCATCCCATGTCCATCCATTCTTGTTGTCGATGATGGTTCCTTTCAGAGAAAGCTCGAAACCCTTGTTGCGGGTCTTACCTACATTTGCCATATAGCTGCTTACGCCGGATGTTGATGGCAAGTTAACACTCATCAGCAAGTCTTCTGTATTCTGAACATAGTACTCTGCAGTACCGCTCAAACGACCACCGAAGAGAGAAAAATCGATACCATAGTTCCAAGTCTTGGAATACTCCCAACCGAGTTCTGAGTTAGGGAGGGAAGAAACGTACATACCTACAGCATAACCATTAGGGTCGCTACCGAAGTTGTAAGCACGTGTGCTCAAAGCACCGAGGGTAGAATATGGGTTTACTGACTGGTTAGATGTCTCACCATAACCCACACGGAGTTTCAGGCTTTCCAACCAGGTAATATCCTTCATGAAGTTTTCACGAGAGATATTCCAACCGAGAGATACGGCAGGATAAGTATGCCACTTGTGTCCCTTTGCCAGACGGGAAGAACCATCTGAACGGAAGGCAACGCTTGCCATATACTTGTTGTCGTAGTTGTACATCACACGACCCATAACAGACTCAAGACCACTCTTGTAGTATGCCTGGTTAGCAGGATCTACTGTTACAGTCTTGGCATAGCCGATGTTATAGAACTGGAACTTGTCGTTAGGAATATCGAGTCCATACATATAGGTCTGGCGATAGTTGGTCTGCTCAGCAGAGTAAAGAGCTACCGCATTGATTGTATGCTTGCCCCATGTCTTGTCGTATGTCAGCATGTTCTCAATAGCCCAGTTGGTTGTGCGCTGGTAGCGGGAAGTGGCATGAGAGTCTGCATTATCCTTGTCAGAGAATACACCCTGACCTACGAAGTTACCATATTCGCTGGAACGATAGTTCAAACCGAGATTGATGCGATATTTCAATCCGTCTACGTGAGGAATCTTCACTTCACCATAGAAGTTGTTGTAAGTACCGTATGACTTTGTCTGATCCTTGTGGCTGTCACCAAGATTCTCAATGGTATTCTTGGTATAAACCCACTGGTCATCACTAGACATGCGGATGCGTGTCTTCAAAGAACCATCTTCATTATATGGGTTAGCGATAGGAGTAGCACTCAATGTGTTGTAGAGACCGAGGTCGCTATTATTGGTGATACTGTAGTTGCTGTTGGTGCTGAAACCAATCTTCACGTATTTACCAATCTCCTGATCGATGGCTGCATGCATGGCATAACGGTTGAAGTTCTGTGTTGGGATAACAGCTTCATCACGATAGTATGAGAGTCCGAAGTTGTAGCTTCCCTTGGAAGAGCCGCCAGATACACCGATGTCATGGTTTGTGGTGATACCAGTCTTGAACAATTCGTCCTGCCAATCCATATCCACAGCACCGTCTTCGCCCCAATACTTCTCATCAGGACCATTCTGGAACTTGTTAGCATACTGACGGAGTTTGGTGAACTGCTCTGCGTTCATCATCGGATAACGGTGGAAGAGAGTCTTGGCACCGATGTAACCATTATAAGTTACAGTAGGGCGCTGCTCCTGATAACCTTTATAAGTAGTGATGATGATGACACCGTTGGCACCGCGGGAACCGTAGATTGCAGTAGCAGAGGCATCCTTCAAGATGTCCATGCTCTTGATGTTGTTAGGGTCGATGTCGCTGATACTACCTGCGAATGGAATACCATCGAGTACAATCAATGGGTCATTGCTGGCTGTCAAGGAACGTGTACCACGGATACGAATCTGCATGGATGCACCTGGCTTAGATGAAGTCTGTGCCATCTGTACACCTGCGATACGGCCTTGAAGGGCGTTGGTGATGTCGGCACCAGGAACCTCACGTACCAATGAACCTGTAACGTTAGCTACAGAACCTGTTACGGCTTCCTTGCGCTGGGTACCATAACCGATGACGACAACGTCGTTGAGGCTATGACCTTCTTCCTCCAACGAAACCTTAATGTTCGTCTGATTGCCTACTACAACTTCCTTGGTGTTGTAACCCACATAAGAAATCACGAGCGTAGCACCAGGCTTTACATTAATAGAGAAATTACCATCCAGATCGGTTACTACACCGTTACCTGTTCCTTTCTCCTTGATTGTTGCACCAATCAGCGGACCCATTGAGTCGCTGATATTACCTGTAACCTTTTTTGATTGTTGTACTGAAGTTGCTATCAGAGAATTTGCTTCTCCATTGCTAGCTTGTACCTCTGGAGCATACATTCCAAGTGCGGAACACATACCCATTAAGATTGTTGTTTGTTTTAAATATAACTTCATAGTTTAACAGCTTATAGGTATATTAAATGTTTGTTACTCACTATTTTTGTTAATTGTTTACGGCTGCAAAGATATGTCCTTTTTCGTAAAGTGCAGTTAAAATTTGTATCTTGCGTGTTTTTAAATGTTTCATGTACGATAAAACAGACATATTTAGGTGAAAAAAAAGGGATTTGCAGCCGCAAATCCCCTTTATACCTAATTATATATAGACGTTTTAGTATTCGTACAGCTTGATGTGGAGTATTTTATTGTCGCCACATGAGATGCGGGCATGGCGTCCCTGGTGGTCTTGGTCACCGTTGTCACGGCGGATAAACTGTAATTTACCGTTTTTGTCTACTTCAACCTGGTCAACATATCCGATACCGATACGCTTACCTTTGAAAGTTGCGGTTTGTTTCTTTGTTTCGGTTCCACCGTTGTCAACAAATCCGTCCTCACCGAGTTTCTTTTCTTCAGCTTGCGCTTTTTCAGTCTTGCTTTGGAAGACAACAACGATTCCATTACCAGCTATGATGTATTCGTTCTTGGCGAGTTTCAGAATCAATCCGCCACCTTCAGGCCATTTGCTTCCATCTGTAGCACGTGGATCCCATGGTAGCGTGAAGAAATGACGGCAAGTCATGGTGATATCGCCATCTTCGATGATGCGTTCTTTGTCTTTCTGGTCGAAGAGTAATCCCCAGTTTTTACCCTTTCCCTGATGCTGAAGCAGGATAGGAGAGAGCTGGTTGATAACCTTGTATGAACGTCTGAGACTGTTCTTCACCTTGAAGTTAGCTTCATCGAGACCAAACGGACTGAAACTGATGGCATCTGTTTCGCCGAAGGTATAATATGCCTTTACGCCGCTATTGATATCGCATTTCACTTCTGGAGTGAAGAAAGGATTGTCGGCACGCTTGTATTTCTCAACCCATCCCTTGTAACCGGTATCATAGATATCTGGTGCAAAAATATCGATACTTGGTGCACCACATTTCCAGATGTCAATCAGATGGGCAAGTGGTCCGGCAGAAGGGTATTCGCCTGGTTTTCTGCCACGACTGTTCATTGCAGCATTTACATACATCGGAATATTGTAGATGGCTTTGCCGGCTGAGGCTAGCTGCTCTACATACTTGGCATAATAATATGCTTGGAATTTCTCGTCAGCATAACGGTCAGTACCGAAAACTTCTGCCCATGTACCTTTCTTCTTGAGCTTGAGTGCCTTGAGCAATGGGGCAGGAACGGGTTGTCTGTAAGCTTTTTCGGCAAGAGGAGAATGGTCGCGGGCAGATTCGAGCATACCGATTTCGTTTTCTATCTGCATCATGATGACGGTATTCTCCTGACAGTCTACTGCTTTGATGTGTTTCATCAGTTCGCAGAATGCTCGTTTGTCTGCTTGAAGCAGGTTATCGCTGAAGGCTGTGCATATCTCCAATGGCTTACCGTTCTCTGTGAGTGAACGAGGAAAACGCTTGGTGTTTTCCTTTACCCATAGTGGAGCATAGCAGCTCATAGAGTTCTTCCAGGCACCAAACCATAGGAAGACAATCTTCAAGTCATGTTTACGGGCAGTTGTGATGACGCTGTCTACGAGTGCAAAATCATATTTGCCCTCATTAGGTTCTACGAATTCCCAATATGCAGGAACGAAGACGGAGTTGACTCCGCTAGTCTTCATCTGTTTCAATGCTTTCCTGATGTCGGCAGGACTCGTTGCGGCAGAGTTGCTCAACTCACCAGCCAGGAGAAGCATCGGCTTTTCATTGACAACAAGCTGGGTTGCAGAGCCTTGCTTCTGCAGTTTCACTCCAGCTTGTATATTGATGCAGCATAATAATGCTAGAAAAGATAATACGATCTTATTCATAAATCTTCATTTTAGAAAAGGTTTGAAAATACTTGAGACAGGTATTGCGCCATTCCTTTGCATTCTCCAACTGTACATTTAGTAATGAATCGGTATGTTGCCATTCCTGCTCATGCCCCTTCATATACTGTTTGGCTGAGGTGTGCCAGAAGTCGCGATATACTTCAACCATCGCTACCCCCATGTTGTACTTCATGCAGAGTTCCTGCCAGAGGGTGCTTCCTGATTTCATCTTGTAATCCCAAGCTACATGATGGAACCATAGAAGATATTCTTCAGGACAGGTCTCGATGTTATCATACAGACTGCGATATGGTTCAGGGTACTGACCGACAGCATCTGTGCCCTTGGATGAACGGTCGAAACCAACGCCCTGAGCATCTGCCTTGTGATAGTATACTGGGCACCATTCCAGAGGATAACTTGCGATGAAACCATCTGGCTCCGGACCGTAGTGGTGGTCGAACTTGAAGATATGATGCAAACCCAAAGGCATCATATAGTTGACGCAAGCTTCGCGGGAAGTCATCATCATCATCTCTACAGGTTTGGTGAACTTCTCGTCCTGGTTTTCGTAGGTCTGTACGAGCCATTCGTGAGCAATCTCCTCGGCTGTAAGCGAAGGATTCCATGCCAATCGGCCGAAGGCATACCAGTTAGCCTGAGAGAAAGGATGACCGCACCAGTTGGCATCATCACCGATATTGGCTACACCTGAGATTCCAACCAGTCTGTCTGGATTAACAAAGCCAAAGAATTCCTTCCACATAGGAGCGAGATAGGTGAGGTGCTTAGACTGACCAAGATATTCCTGGGTAATCTGAAGTTCTGCTATCTGTGGAGTCTGTTTGATGTTGTCGAAGATAGGAGCGTATGGTTCACGAGGCTGGAAGTCGAGCGGACCGTTCTTTGACTGGAGAATTACATTGTCACGGAACTTTCCATCCATACCTTTGAATTCGCTGACAGCTTGCTTTACACGGTCTTCTCCCTTATGGTTAGCACCATATACAAAGCTTCGCCACATGATGATGCCTCCGTATGGTTTGACGGCATCGGCAAGCATGTTGGCTCCATCGGCATGTGTGCGGTGGTAGTCGCCAGGACCAGGCTGTCCTTCAGAATTGGCTTTTACGAGGAAACCGCCAAAGTCAGGGATGGTAGCATATATCTCTTTTGCCTTCTTCTTCCACCACTGCTGAACCTTCTTATCCAGTGGGTCGGCAGTCTTGGTGTAGCCTAAAGCCATAGGCGAAGCGAAGTTGATGCTGAGGTATACCCGGATGCCATAAGGACGCAGGATGTTGGCGATGACCTTCACCTTATTAATATATTCTGCAGTCATCATCTTTGGCGATGCGTTTACATTGTTCAGTACGCTTCCGTTGATACCCAAAGAGGCGTTGGCACGGGCATAGGTGATGAGACGGTCGTGAAGACTCTTGCTGATGCTGCCACCCTTGCCGTTTTTGCCGAGTTTGATTTCTTCCCATTTGAAGATGCTCTTGCCGGCATAGCCACGTTCGATGCTGCCATCGAGATTATCCCAATGGTTGAGGATGCGGAGACCCACTTGTGGTTTCTCGGTTTTATCTATAGCTTTGCTGAAGTTCTGTTGATTGCCGCTACCTGTGTTGTAGGCATCGGTGTTCTGAAGTCGAATCAGCTCGTAGGCACCGTAGAGCAAGCCGATAGGATTGCTGGCGGTGATAGTTGCTTCATACTGAATGTTGTCGCCTTGCTGTGCAGGACGGGCATAGAGGTTATAGCCCTCGCCAAGATTCAGAGCCTTGTCTATCTTTAGCTCAACATTCTTGCCACGCCAGTTGTTTTCCAACTCCTGCTTGGCAATCTTGGCTGTTGCATCATCAGGCAACTGTGAGATGACTTGGCATGAGTTAGCATACTGCTTTCCGAGCCATAACTGTGAACCGTCACTCTGTGCAGAAACATGGAGTGATGTAAGTACCGTAAATAATAAAATGAGGTATTTCTTCATATCTTTGCAGATTGTTAGTTTGTATTGTTATTGTTTCTGCTGCAAAGATACGAAAAAATACCTTATTTTCTTCTATTTGTTGTTTATTTCTCATTTCTCTTTGTTTCAGCATATTCACTTGGTGACATGCCATAGTGTTTCTTGAACACTGTAGAGAAATGGGTCTGGTTGTTAAATCCCACAGAGTAAGCTACTTGCGTGATATTAATCTGTCCTTCTTCGATAAGACGTGCAGCTTGCTCCAATCGTAAGTTACGGATGAATTCACCGGCAGAGACGCCTGCTATTTCTTTCAGCTTACGGTGCAGTTGGGCACGGCTGATGCCTACATCCTCTGTCAGTTTTTCAACGTTGAGGTCTGGGTCGGCCAGGTGCTCGTTCATATATTTCATCACTCTCTCAATGAGAGCGTCGTTGTTGCCCTTCACCTGTATCTGCTCTATTTTAGCTTTCTGTCCCTGTGCGCCGCTGTATTTGCCACGGATGCGTCGGACATTGTCTACCAGATTGTCGATGAGAATATGCAGCTCTTCCATATTGAAAGGCTTCGCCAGGAAGGCATCAGCACCCTTACGCAATCCCTCTAGTCGGTTTTCTACTTCGCTCTTGGAGGTGAGCAGGATGACTGGAATATCACTTACGTTAGAGTTACTCTTTATCTTCTTGAGCATGGTAACACCATCCATTTCCGGCATCATCACATCGCTTATCACGAGATCATATTTGCCGGTGAGCAACATCTTGAGACCCTCCTTTCCGTTGCAGGCATGTTCAAATCGATACCAGTCGCTCAGTTCAGTCTTGATATAATGTGCTATCTCGGCATCGTCATCTACTATCAGGATGTTGAAATTGCGGTTGGCTTGCGTTCTTTTACCGGTGGATTCGGCAGTTTTTGTGCCATCCTCCTGTAGAATCTCCTCTGGCTTGAGGTGTTCCTTGCCCAATGGAATGTTTACCTCGAAGCAGGAGCCCTTGATTCCATCGGTGCGATTATAGGCTCTGATTGTTCCTCCATGCATCTTGACGAGGGCTCTACAGAGGTTCAGACCAATTCCGGTTCCCTCGATATGAATGTCGCTGTTGTTATTGCCTTGATAGAAACGGTCGAAGAGGCGGTCAGTCTTTTCTTCCTTCAGTCCGATACCTGTATCTTCTACCTTGATGATGGCACTCTTCTCATTCTTTCCTATGATAATCGTAATATCACCGCCATCTGAGGTATACTTCATGGCGTTGGAGAGTAAGTTGGAAATAACCTTGTCAAAGTTGATGCGGTCTATCCATACTTGCAGGTTGCCTTCCTCGTTTAGGGTCTCGTCCTCCTTCAGGCTAAGAGTGATGCTACGTTCCTGGGCATTGAAGTTGTAGAGAGATACTATGCCACGTAAGAATTCCTTAAGGTTGGTCTTCTGGCAATGCAGGTGCATCTGGTCCTTGTCTATCTTGCGCTCGTCAAGAATCTGATTGACCAGGAGCAGAAGTCGCTTGGCATTGCGGTCTATCATGTCGATATCCTGTTTGCTCTCTGCGTCTTCTAGTCTATTCTTCAACTTGTTGAGAGGTCCCATAATCAGGGTCAACGGTGAACGGATGTCGTGGGTGGCATTGATGAGGAACTGCATCTTGGTTTCCTCTAAGTCTGCTTTGCGACGGCGTTCGTAAGTATAGAATACGTATAGAACAGCACTCACGATGGCCAGGAAATAGAGAAGATAGGCCTCTGGTGATGCATACCAAGGGTCACAAACCTTGATGTTGATGACGGTTGGCTTCTTCGAATATTGGCCATTGCTGGTAGCTCTTACCTCCAGTTTGTAATTGCCAGGCTTCAACTTGTTGAACGATACGGCATTAGTTCCCTCATTGGTGCTGCTCCAGTTGCCGCCATTGATGCGATATTGGAAACTGATATTGTCTGTGTTCTTGTAGTTGAGCAGAGAGAACTCCAATGTGAATGAATTCTCTGAGTATGGTATCTTAAAGTCGTCGCTCAGGCAGTTAGTTGCCTTTCCGTCTATGATGAAGTTGGTAAGGTATACATTGCCCATCTCCATTTTGTTGGCTCTCACTACGTCAGGATAGAAAGTGGTGATGCCGTCGCTTGTGCCGAAGGCTATCATGTCGTTGGCAGTATGCATGGCAGAACCTAATACATACTCACGTGTGGTGAGTCCGTTGCCATTGATGTGTCCGATGAATCGTTTGGCGTTTGTGTCATATTGCCAGATTCCCATGGTTGTGCTAACCCAATAGTCGCCCTTGTGGTCTCTTACGATACCACATGTCTGCTTGCCTGTTAATGCTTCAGCGTGAGGGAAGTCTACCACCTTGTTCTTTTTGCGGTCGAAGAGGTAGAGTCCTTTTTCAGTACCCATCATGATGTCTCCGTCCTTTCCTTCGCAAATACCATTTATCTGCTTGTCTTTTAGAATATTGTGCCATCCGAAATCCTTGAAGCTGAGTGTCTGCGTGTTGAGGCAGGATACACCGTTGGCTGTACCAATCCATAGATGTCCGGTGTGGTCAAGAGCCATACTGCGAACCCAGTCGTTGCAGAGGTAACCTTTTTTACCTCGGGTACTCATATTGAGGATCTTTACGTTACCGGTTTCCACATTATATATATATAGTCCCTTACTGTAGACCGAAATATAGAGGTTTCCCCGATTGTCGTCGGTCATACAGTAGATGCCGGCACTGGTAAAGCTGATTTTCTGCTGGTAAGCTCCAGTATATGGATTATAGCTGTAGAGTGCACTACCATTGCTGATCCAATAGCTGCCACGCTTGTCTTTGTAGATGATACAGGTTCCGGCTGGTGATTGAGGATGAGCGATAATCTTGCCTGAAGCATCAAAGCAGAATACGCCACTGTTTTGTACGGTACACCATGTTTCTCCTCTATCGCCTGGCGCAATAGAGGATACACTACTACCTATTATATAGTTTTGTGCCGAGAAACTCCATGAGTTGAAAGCCTGTTGGCGTTGGTTGATGAGATAGAGTCCCTTTTTATAGCATCCTATCCAGAGGTTGTTGTCCTTGTCTTCGATGATGTCATTGACGAAGGCGGTGGATAGATCGAAGTTACTGTTGCTGCTTTCCAGTTGCTCCACCCGGTTGCTTCCTTTCCTGATCAGCAATGCTCCATGTTCAGAGGTACTGATATAGAGATTTCCCTCATGGTCGAAGGTTGCATTATTGATGGTTACGTTATTGGCGTAGGTGCCAAAGTCGTAGCCGGCATCTGCTATTCTGCCTGTCTTATAGTCATAATAGATGATGCCATACATACATACGATGAGCAGGGTTTGTGGACGATGCTGAATGAAAGCCACTGGCGCTCCGTATGGCGATTTGAAGTCTTTGCGGTTCACCTTTCCCTTGTTTTCGATGAATCGTGTAAAGGTGGAGAGGTGACTACTCTGCCATAGATAGTGGTGCTGGTCTTCATAGATATGGGTAAAGAATACGTCGAAGTCGCGCTCTGCGTATTGTCTTTCCTGTTTAATAAGAAATTGCTTGTCTGCTGCTTTGACAGAAGCTGCTTTCTTTACGGAATAAAGTCCGTAGCCGGCAGTTCCCAACAGAATATCACCACGGTGATTTTCTACGATAGAGTAGATGCGTGGCTTTCTGCCATCAGGAAAATTGAGACGAGTGAAGTCATTCGTCTCATAATTATAGCGCATCAGTCCCTTGGCACTACCTATCCACAGGTCACCTTTCTTATCAACAAGGAGATCTGAAATGATATTGTCTGTGATGGATGTCGTATCCTTCTCGTCGTGCAGATAGTTGGTGAATCTGTAGCCGTCAAACTTGCTCAGTCCATATTCCGTACCTACCCAAATGTATCCGTACTTATCTTGTACGACACAATTGATGAGCGAACTGGACAGTTTGCCAGATGTGAATAATTCGCCACCATCAGCCCATAGCATGAGCGAGGCGAGGAGTGCGATAAGTGCCGCAAGGCATTTCCTGGTATACTTCATATTTTTGGTCGTTTACTTGTTCTTGTTTGGTTATTGTTGCTGCAAAAGTAGTAAAAAACTGCGAAAGCAACAAATAAAAATGCGATAATATGTTTCGTTTCCTTTTGTTTCTTTGTCTTTTATGTTTTTATTTTGTCTATGAAACAAATAGAAACGTTCTGGTAACTAGATATTAAAGAGCTTTCAATAGTTTTTTGTACATTTGCAACGTGAATAGCGAATTGTGACTAACAAAAATGTAATTTCAATGACTAAACAAACAATAAAGATTTTATCGTTGGCTCTCTTGCTGGCAGGAAGTAGTAGCTTGGCTTTCGCACAGAAAGTGTGGAAGGGTTCTTGGGCGACTGCTGTTGAATGGACTGGTAAAGGGGATATGCCTAAGGAAAGCTTGAGCAACCGTTCTTGCCGACAGATAGTTCATGTATCCTTTGGTGGAAAGGAACTCAGGGTGAAGCTCAGCAACGAGCAGAGTAAGGAACCCGTGGAAATCAAATCGGTGTATATTGCAGATACCGATAAGGACAGCAACTGGTTTGTGA
>ERZ1023633.633-NODE-633-length-13816-cov-7.467263_pt1 | contig 13816 bp, 11 predicted proteins | sample MGYA00380333_ERZ1023633 | MGnify/ENA primary metagenome ERZ1023633 (study PRJEB33179, sample SAMN07448972) | human gut metagenome | biome: Human-gut; feature: Human associated habitat; material: Faeces | host: Homo sapiens | place: India: Bhopal | collected...
GTGACAAGTTATACGCACTTGATAATTACGGCAACAAGGATAGATTTGCAATACGTATATTATGCGAAAGAAACGATTATAATCAAGTGCCAACAATAAATGGTGCAATAACAACTATTTTTCTATTCCAACAAGAAAATGACGGTAAATATTATAAAACTACAATTAAAAATCAAAAGATAGATATTAATCCAACGGGGACATATCAAAACGCTCTTGTATATATTCCTTTCGATGAATTAAATATAACAAAGAAACAAAAGTGTTACATCTTAATTGATTTAGTGTTTTTGTATTCAGATGACTACAAAGGTGAAATTACAGTTTCTGAAGGTACAAAATTGTGTATCAGAACAAGTGCTGAATACTACAAGATACATTCTTTACTTGCAAACGTCAATGCAAATGGTATTGAAAGTGCAAGTGATTCGGCAATATTCTCAACAAAGGTAGGTGAATTTAATTTTAGGTGGGAAGACAGTGAAACAGCATTGCCTAAGCAGGGCGATACGTATCGCGTCAAAAACCTTATAACAAACAAATTGCCTTCTTGGTGGTTTAAAGCAAATAGTCAAGATGCCGAAACCATTAAACAAATGTCAGATACTCATTTGCCACTTGCGAGTCCAGGGTATATTGATATAGAAACACCGAAAAACGATGCTGAAATTGTTGAAAAAGTTCTTGTTTTCGATGATATATATCCACGGACAAAAACAACTATTACGAAAGTAAATGACAAGCTGCAAAACGTAATGAGTGATGACGGTAAGACACCAACAGGAGAAAAATATACTGAGTACTACATTCAAACTTCAGATTTCACGTTTAACGAAGAATGGCAGCTAAAAAACGGAGAAAATATGAAGATTGAATTTCAATCGGGAGCACTCACAGGTCTCACCTTTGAAACAGAATATAATTCAAGCGAAACACCTCCTGAAAAAGATAATACGAATGTCGTTGAGCATACATATTTTCGCATTCTAAGACAACAATTTGATGGTGGCTTAATGTTACCCAATGGCGCAATGTATCCGAAGGTTGGTGATGAATTTATTCTTACAGGTTGGGATGTTACGCGACTTGACGAAGAGCTTATAAAGAAAGCTCAAGACGAGCTTGCAACGGAAACTGCAAAAGAATTAAAGAAAATGGCAATAGACCCGAATACGTATGAATGTACGCTATTCAGTGATATTGCATACGGAAGGAATATTGAAACGTTTATTGTTGATGATAATGGTTTTCACCTAATAGACAAAGACGGAAACGAAATAACTACAGATGACAGCGGAAAAGAACTTAATCCAGATATGACATGGGATTTTGACCTTGGAAGACGGATAACGTTATATAATGGTGCTTTCTTCCGTTCTGGTAAACGCGCATCACGTGTTATTGGTTACGAAAAGAAAATGGATATACCTTTCGATAGTCCTATCTACAAAGTTGGTGAGAAGGCAGAATATTCTCGCATCGGAGATTTAGAAAAGCAAATTAGTGGAACATCTCCTACGATAGGAACACAAGGATTGCAATATCTTGGACAAACAACAAGTGGAGGAGGTTCTGTTTATTTAATCAAGAGACAAGATAAAACAGAAGCAAGTGATTCGAATACTTATTCTGCATTGAGAGCGCAATTTGAATTTCTGTCAAAACAGAAAGACCAAAATGCTTTCGGTAATATAAACTTCCTTTCTGGGATTAGTGCTAAAGGTTCTAATAACGGAACTGCAACAGCAGCGGACGGAATTTGCGAATATTATTAAAATAAAAATATGGCAAGACTTTTATCAACATGGTTTGACGGATTTATAGGCTCGGCAAAAGCAACAGGTAATTTTGTGCTGAATGCCCTCGGCAAGAAAGTGCCAGAAATGGCCGAACATTATATGTCCGATTTTGGTGGGTATGGTTGGAAAATGCAAGAAGACGCGAATGGGAAATATATCCTTGAATTGGATAGTTTGAAAATTCGTGAAAGCCTTATTGCACATAGTCTAATAATAGACCAGATACGTGCTATCTGTGGCTCATTAGGCATCAGTCAAGCGTGCGGTAAGGTAAAGGAAGTGCAATCAGATAGTACTAATTACTACCTTATCATGGAGGGCGAAGAAACGCATGGATATGGCGGCTTTGCAGCGAAAGATTTTATCCGTTGTCAACGTTGGACTGGCAATGGGCTAAAAGGTTATTGGGTTAAGGTTAATTTTTTGGGAGATAATGGAAATGGACATCAAAATGTTTTAGCTATAAGCAAATCTGAATTTAAAGGTGTTATCAATCAAGACAACGGCACGAAAGCAGACTATGTAAGCGAAAGCACATCTTCTATGTCGTTACCTTCGGCTGGAGACGAAATCGTGCAGTATGGTAACGAAATAGATAAAACGCGACAAAGCGCAATCTACATACACGCAAATGGAAATGGGCAACCCGCACTTGATATTCTTACGGGTATTCATTCTAAGTCTTTTGACGGTTGTTTAGCTTGTCGCCTTGGTGGAGACTTACCAAATGGCGGTTTTGGCCTATATAGCAAGAATGGCCGTGTTATGTCACAGTCAGAAAGTGGAGAAGTACACTATACACTTAACCCAGACGGAACATTTGAACTTGGTAAAGGCGCGATTTCCTATGACGGCAAAGGAACAGTGACTATCGGTAGCAATGTCGTTATCAAGTGGGGAGCGCAGAGCCAATCTAAATACGAATATGCAATTAGCGACAATGGAGTTACCGCCCCGAATGATTGGAGTGAAACATTCCCAACTAATATAGCTCAAGGTAAGTACATTTGGAAACGCACAACCTATCCCGATGGCACTGAGACTACAGAGTTGCTTGGCTTCGTTGGTAAGGACGGTAAGATACCAACTTTTACGTATAAGTATGCCACAAACACATCGGCAACGACTGCCCCAAATGGTGAATGGAGTGAAACATTCCCAACTAATATAGCGCAAGGCACATATTTATGGAGACAAACAATTGATAGTAGTAATAAGGTTATAGCTACAGAATTGATTGGTTATGTTGGCGAAGACGGAAAAACCCCTACTTATACATACAAATATGCTACGAACACATCAAGTACACAACAACCGAGTAGGGGTTGGAGTAACACTTTTCCAACAAACATTGAGAAGGGAACGTACATTTGGAGACAGACATTGAATAGTAGTGGAGAGGTAGTTATTACAGAATTGATTGGTTATGTTGGCGAAGACGGAAAGATACCTACTTATACATACAAATATGCTACAAGCACTTCTGATACTATTGAGCCAAATGGAACATGGAGTGATATGTTCCCAACTAATATTCCAAAAGGTTCGTACGTTTGGAGAAAAACGATTGATAAAAATGGAAACATTATCGCAACAGAAGTTATCTATTACAAAAGTTTAGACGGAATACAAGGGCCACGAGGCCCACAAGGCGATGACGGTGCAGCCTATTACATTCTCGCCCCCATTGGGTCAATATCGCGAACACAACAAGGCGGTGCTACACCCTCTTATAGCCAAAAGACGATTACCGTTGAAGCCTACCGAACGCAAGGCTTAAAATCTACGAAGTTTACAGGAGGTAAAATGAAGTGGATCATTTATGGCGATGACGGCTCTGGAGGCACTACGATAGCACAAGAAGGCACAGGAGATACGGCAACGCTTGTGGCTACTCGCGCAACACGAATAGAGTTTAAACTCTACCTTGACAAGGTAGAAGTTGCACAAAAAACTATTCCTGTCGTTTGGAATGGTAAGGACGGTACAAACGGCAAAGACGGAGCAGACGGAACGAGCCTACATAACAACCTACTCGTGCATACCGACTTTGCTCCAAAGGCGGAGAACTATGCTGGCACGTGGCTCAATTTCCGCTCATCGCTCGCCACGATTAACGGCACGCTGAACGAGGGAGCAGCGGTTGGTGATACGGATATGCTCTCCGCTTCTGTCTCAGCACAGACGGACATATTACAATATGATGTAACAAAGTTGATTGGTCCTTCTACATGGTACGTTATAGGCATTACAATGCGAGGTACAGGTACTGCCACGGTATATTGTTATCCCGATACGAACGAACAAACAATCTACGTTGACGGAAAGGCAGGCGGCTCACCAAGTGACGCAAGTGCTGCATTTGCATTGACCTCAACATGGAGACGCCATTACATAGCATTCTGTACAAAGTCAAGCATTAGTGGTACAAAATACGTGTTGGTACGTTTAACAAGTGGCTCGCAAGCAGACATCTCAATGGTCACATTGGGTAGACCATACGGAGGTGGCTCAGCATTAACCGCTGACAGCTACATTCAGAATGATGCGCAGCTTATTCGCATGGCTACACCTTCCAACATGGAAACGTTCTGTGGTATCAACTCTTTGTGCGCATGGCGAAGCAGCGAGCGCGAGTTTGACTTTTATTCGCAATCGTTAGGCTCAACAATCGTATCTGGACAATGGTACACGCTATCTTTCTACTCACGTGGCTCAGGTAGTATCAATACATACGTATATGATTATGGAGGACGCGTCTTGTCTGATGCAAGCGCAGATATGCCATTAGCAGACGGAGTGAAGGAAACTGCATTTAATAATGACGGAAGCCATACATGGGAGCTAACCGCAGAATGGGTGAGACACATCTACACATTCCGCGTCCGCACGGACGGCACTTACTCCAATCCGCTCTTACTATTCAGAGCAACAATAGGCACGAGCGGTGACTTTATCGCTATCAATCAAGTAAAGCTTGAATTGGGCAAAAACGCTTCGGATTGGTGTTTGAATGAAATGGACAAGAAAGCAGTCTCCTTGCCCGATTGGATGCGAGCCTTCAATGGCTATACCATGAGCGGTGACAACTACATAGCAAGTGGTAACGCGTTCTTCGGCAAAAAAGAGATTGACGGTACTTACACAGGGTGCATGATGTCGTCTAACGGATTGCAGATAGGTGGCAATACGGTCGTGGGTATGTACGCATTAGACCACAACACGCTGCAAGTAGCAATCGACCCCGTAAACAAACAATACTACTTCAAAGGCAAAGTATATGCCGATGAAGGCGTCTTTAAAGGCACAATATATGCTGACAAAGGTGTATTTAACGGCATTACAACGGGTATGCAGCTTAACTCGGTAACGATAATTAACATGAGTAATTGGGCTGACTACCTTGAATTAAGGGTTAAAAGTACATCGGGGCTGGAAACTATTAAATACAATAAATATGCTTACCCTATAATCCCCAATTTATCAAGCATCATCTATGTCAATAGTTTGCCCGAAACGGTAACTGAAACAGACGGAAATAACAAGACTTCAAAATATTACAAATATTGGCAATTACCACCTTACGGAGATAGCGATGAAGAAATCCAACAAGCTCTTTCGCTTGTCGGCTGCAAGTTTATTATTTATAACAACATGACAGACACTGATAGTCTCGGCAAAGAATTTAAATTATACGGCCGCTTTTCCAAAAAAGGTGAAACAGACTTCACGACCTATTTAAATTTAGGCAAAGGCATGATTATACTTACTATGTGTGTCGGCTCAGACGGACAATTCTATTGGCAATATGACGGTGCTTTATTTAATATAAAGATTAATGGTACGCTAAAGCCTGGTAATGGGTGGCAGATACAGACAGATAATATTATCCAACCACCAATTTACCCAAAACCAATGGGCGAATGATAAAAAAGCGCGCCCGAAGGCGCACCATAAATTACAACCATTGCAAACATACAAAAAACAAATAACATGGAAACAAAAAAACTCTCAGAAGCATTAGCCGAGTTGCAAGCAGCAGCGAGTGTGAGCGGATTGGACGTGCGATTGGTCGTTGCAGGGCAGACCGACACGGACAATGCACAAACTATCACGCTACAACAATTGCTCACGGCATTGAATGTACCCACTGTGCAGAGTGGTACGCAAGGAACAACTAAGAACTACATTTATTCTACTGGTACTGATGCTGATAAAAACTGTGTTGCGTCATGTAACTGGTGGATTTATTCAGAAAATGGTAGAATATATGTTCGTTGGAAAAGATGGGGCGCTGATAATAATACTCATTATGACCATGATAATGAAGCACATCAAACTTCACAATATATGATACCATATATGGGTAGTGATGGTGGCGCATGTTATCAAGACGGACTTTTACCGTGGCAATGGGGACAACGAATGAAAGACTGTGGAGTAAACTTTAGATTCATTCGAGAGGAGCTAAGTACAGCAGAATATGTTAATTTACGCTATCTAAATTTTGCAAATGGTGGAGCGTATGATACACCAATTTCTAAAGCAACAAGTGCTAAGGCAGGTGTAATGACAGCAGAGGATAAGACAAAGCTTGATAATTTAACTGCTTATGCGCGTGACCTCGGAAACTTTGAATCGGAGGAAGCGGCTCTTAATGCGCTTAAAGCTATTGAAATATCAAGCAACTCTAATATTGTACACGCGCATTGCACGTATGCTAACGGAGCAATGAGTATTACAATGATGCAGAGCATTGAAAATGATTATTGTAGACAGGTAATCTTCAATAAATCAAAGATTTTTCAACGCGCTATTTATTTTACTGACGGTACTCGCCAAGAAATAAGTCATGCAGAAGATTGGAGTTGTCTTTTCGGTGATAGATTACAATGGGATAGCGGAGAAAATAAATATGTATTACGCCAATTCGATTTGTCGTTCAATAAGGAACATACAGACCCTATACCCACCGCAACAACGACAAATGATGGCCTCATGAGCAAAGAAGACAAACAATTATTACAAACAATAAAAGACAAATTAGGATTATAATGCTACAATCTATATCAACAAGTCAAGGAAGTCCACTATTAATAACGAGTGGCGCATTTTTAGCTGGAACATTCTATGAAGAACTGCAACAAGTATTATTCGATTTGCGGTGGTTAGTAGCCTTTATCGTTATACTTGTCTTTACAGACTTTTGGACTGGGTTAACGGCATCGGTACGCGTTCGTAAAGAGAACTTTCGCATAAGCAGAGCCTTGCGAAGAACTATTGTAAAGTTTTTGGAGTACATTAACTTTATCATCTTCGGACTGCTTCTTGCCAAGGCAATACTTGAACCTTTTGGCATAGGCACAGACATAACAGGTGGTGCAATCGGAGCATCAGCAGCATTGCTCATCGAATTTGATTCAATATATGGGCATATCTGCGACATACACGGCATACATAATAGATTTTCATTAAAACGTCTTTTTATAGCATACATTAAGAAGAAAGATGAAGATATTGGTAATGCAATAGAAGACACGCTTAATGAGAAGAAATAAAAAAACTCATGCGAAATAAATCCGCATGAGCTATATTAACTTTATAATTTTGAGAACATTACAAAAAAATCAATATGGCAAATCCAAACGTATTAATTCCATTCGTATTACGCTATGAGGGCGGTTTCGTGAACGACCCGAAAGATAGAGGCGGAGCAACGAACAAAGGCATAACGCTGAACACATTCCGTTCTGTGTACGGAAGAACGAAGAACGTTGCAGACTTAAAGAAACTTACCAATGAGCAATGGCGACACATCTTTAAAACGCTTTATTGGGATAAGTGTAATGCTGATATGATTAAAGACCAGAGCATTGCGAATATGCTTGTTGACTTTGCATGGCATAGTGGTGTAACAACAGCCGTTAAGAAGTTACAGAATATTGTAGGAGTTACATCTGACGGTATTTGTGGGGTGCAGACTATAGGCGCGATTAATTCAAGATATGCAACGGAAACATTTAATTTGTTGAAAGCAGCGCGCATGAAATATTTGCAAAGTATCGTGAAGAATAAGCCTTCACAAACAAGGTTTATGAAGGGTTGGACGAAAAGAGTAAACGCTATCGAATATGGAAAACTCACTTATTAAGAAGTTGCGCTATTTGTTATTTGTTGTCGTGTGCGCGGTGTTCGCATGCATGGATACATCATGCTCGCGTAAGACCTATCACCAAATAACTAAATACGACACGCTAATCGTGCATCAGAGTGACACAATAGTTATCAATGATACAATTAGTAAGGTGTTAGAAGTTGTGCGCACAGATAGCGTTATTGAGCGTCTAACGACCTATATTGTTGTAGATAGTGCTGGCAACGTGAAAGAAAAGCAAGTGTATCGTGATAAAAGCGTGTATCACAATAAAGATGCGCTGAGAACGAATAGCCATGCGAACAATGTTCAGCGTGTACGCAATAGCAAAGAAAAGCAAACAACGATAAGTACAGAACAAAAGAAAGTCGCTGAAACAACTGCATTGCATGAAGCACAAAAGTTTGCTTTTTACACTATCATGACGGTTGCAATAATTGCAATCATCTATTATTACATATACAAGAAACGTAAGTGATTTTATTGTTTTTGAGTTGGCAAGCGAGGAACCGTGTGAGGTATCCTCTGCTTGCCTTTGTCTTTTAACCAATAAAATCCCGTAAAATGAAACAACTTGAAGAAATATATAACAGAGTGGTTGAAGCCACCTTAGAAGCGAGTGGATTAACGTTTGAGCAGCTTGCAATATCACGAACAGAAAGATGTGTTACGGCACGTGTTGTAATGATAGATACACTCATAGAGATAGGCTTTACAGAAACGGATATTGCAGCCGTTAGCGGAATGAGTCAGCAGCGAGTAAATTCACTTAAGAATAGTGCAAGGTATAGGCTTAAGGGGCTTGCTGCACGGGTGATGAGGGAGGAAATGAAGAAGCGTCTGGTTACGCAATAGCGGAAAATAATCGGTGAGAATATGGCAGACTGATTTTTACAAACAACTCACAAACAACAAACAAAACTAACAAGCAACTCACAAGCAACTTGTCACAATCTTTGCGGTATCGGGGGATATTCCCCGACCGACTTAATACATCTATAATTATGGACAATGTAGAGAAAGTAATCTGTTGCGACAGAGGGAACAACGATACCCTTGCCTATGCAGCAATGGCGAACAAAAACAATGACCCTCTTGCAATGGCAGCTATGATGAATGGTGGTTTGGGTGGCGCGAACCAATGGCTTAACAATCCATTCTTGTACCTTATCTTCCTTGCTATGTTTGGTGGCAATGGCTTCGGGTTCGGCAACCGCAATGGTCTGCAAGATGCGGAGATACAGGGCCAAATACAATCTTTGCGCTCACAGATGGCCGACAACCACAACTCCGACTTGCTGATGCAGGCTATCAAGGGTAATAACGATGCCTTGACTACGCTTGGTGCAAACCTTAATTGTGACTTTAACCAGTTGCAGCAAGGCGTGTGCGCGGTACGTTCAGCCATTGAACAAGTTGCGGGTCAAGTAGGTTTCTCAGCTGAGCGAGTTATTAACGCAGCCGACAAAGGAAACGCAGCTGTAATTCAAGCAATTCAGAATTGTTGCTGCAACACACAGAATGGTATCACCAAGATGGGCTACGAGAACCAGCTCGCAATACAAGGACAGACCAACGCCTTGCAGCAAAACTTGAATTTCGTAAACTCATCGGTGGAGCGTGGATTTAGCTCTGTAGGCTACCAAATGTCGCAAGACAAGTGCGATGTTATTCGTGCTGGACAGGACAACACTCAGCGCATAATTGACGCCCTTAACAACCATTGGTATGCCGATATTGACCGCAAGTATCAAGATGCTCGCCTTGAATTATCTCAGCAGAACCAAACTGCCGCACTGATTGCTGCTTTGGGCAAGACTACGACTGCAACGACATGAGGAGGTGTTTCCAAAAAGGAAATAACCACTGATAACCATTCTATTGACGCCAACGAAAAGGTTGACAACAATAGCTTTTTCGCGAGGTCGCGAAAAAGGTAGAAATAGAAGTAATAACAAGCACGTGGGGAGGTGATTGCCCACGTGCTACTAATAAGTTAAAATCATGCTATTCAAAGACATAAAGACTGGCTACCCGATTTACTTCCTTGACAAGGAGAAAACAAGGTACTATCAAGGAAAAGCCGTGAGTGTTGCAGTTCCGCGTTACGACAATAACCAAGCCAAGGTTTTCGGTGCGCAGCCTACTGGTCTTGTTGTGGATATAACCATTGAGGCAGATGGTGCAACCAAGACATACACAATTCCCGAAACTGCATCAATAACGTATGCTGGGCATCTTGTGTTGTCAACTGACAAGGACGGAATTCTAAGAGAAGTGGAAGCACTTAAAGCTGCAAGCGAGGAGGCATTGTCACAGGTTGAGATACACAAGCAAACGGTGATAAATTGTAACCAGTTGTTGGAGGATCTTAATCCTGCTTTTGCCGAAAAACGGGCGCAAGACAAGCGGATTGAGGGAATTGAGAACGAGGTAAAGAGCCTTGGCGCTGTCCTTCGTGATTTTATCAACGAATTTAAAAAATGATGATTATGGGAAGATTGTATATCGTGTTTTGCAAGGGTGGTGGCAAGTGCAATCACTTCGACAAGGAAAGTGCAGAGGAAGCGGTAAGCCGCATATACTACACGACTAAGGACGGTACAGAACATCACGGGCCGCATTGGAGCATGGAGCAGGTTCTTGAAGCAACAAAGGGGTTGCAGTTCAAGCCTTGTGTGACGGATATCGACAAGTATGTAGCGTTTAACGCTGCTTATGCCGACTTGTGCACGACGTTGACAACAGACCTGATTATAGAAACAGGTCATGCGTTTTTCTTTGAGGACGAAGACGCGCCTTGCAACAAGATATGGCGGTATATGAAGAGTTTTGAATAAAAAAAGCGTGACACATCGTCACGCTTTTTGCTATAATCCGAGTCGCTTGATTAGGTAGTCACCTACTGCAAGGTTTTGTTCTTTTGCAGAGGTTTTTATTTTGTTTACTGCCTTTTGCGGCATTCGGCAGTATAAGACTGCATCACCGACTTTTTTGCGCCCTGCGTTTGTTCGTTTGCCGCCCCAGTTGTTTTTGTTCATAGATTATTCATGTTTTTTTATATCATCAATCTTAAATACCCAGCAGGACACCAATGTGTTCCGTACTTCGCATCAATGCTTGATAAGTATTTTTCGATGTTTTTGTTTATTCCTTCAAGTTCTCTGTAAATGCGAGTATAATTATCGTCATACCAATCTTGGAACTCTTGGCTATCATGGTCTTCGGGTACGTCATCGCCATATTCGTAAATAAGTCCATTCATATCGTCAGCATCAAGCAGCATGCTTGCAACATTCAGTTGCGGAAGTCCGCTCTCGTTGATTGCGTCTTCTATGTTCTCAATTTCATCAAAGATTGAATTGTCTTCGCTACTCTTCGCAAGACTATCTATATTGCAGTGAAAGTTGTGACGTATTGCACATAACTTAGAGATGAGTTCTGCTTGTTCTTCGCTCATGCCATGTTCAACAGCAATTTCTTCGTTGTTGAGATTGCAGGCGGCCGCTGATTCTCTGCGGTAGTCGTATTGTTTTTTATTTAAGTATGCCATATTCAAATTTTTAAGTGATAAATTTTTGAATATCATACAACTTGTGTAAATTATGCTTATCTTTGCGCTGTCAACCCTGATAGGGTTGTGGATTGAAACGCTCTTATGAGCATAATTTCTACTATTGTAGATAAGTTCGAGATTTAAATCTCGTGGTTAGCCCCACCACATGAAGGTGGGGCTTTTTGTTATTTCTGGTTGCACCAGAGTTCGTAATCGTCCAAGCTTTCGAAGCCAGTGTAACCGCCAACTACGGCAACTACTTTTGATGCCCAAGGCATGGCATCTATTGCCTTTTTACGCCAGTATGAAGTATGCTTTTCGCATTCGTAAAATTCATTTCTCATTGTAATTGACTTAACCGTGATGTCGAGGGCTGGTCGTTTTAATTTATTCTTAAATTCTTTCTTAATTACGTTGCAAAGATATAGCTTTTATTTTGAAATTGCAAGTAATTTCAAAATAATTTTTGCATTATATATTGCAAAACATATTTTTGGGCAGTAAAACGCCTGATAAGCATTATCTTTGCGTCCAATAATTCTTGCGAGAAGCTTGAGAAAAATCGCACGCAGCTAAAAGAAATGCGTGCGAAATTGCGTGCTATTTGTTGTGGTTTGTTGCGATATATTGCGCAATACAAAATTATAAATGTTTGATAATCAATACCCTATTGCGTTATATCAACACAACTAAAAACAATTCGTGAGTCCTATCAGGCGCACCTCTTAAAATGCTAAGTAGTTAATTATCAGCTATTTAGCATTTTTTCTTTTATATAATTGCTACAGTTTTTGCCAACATAACTCGCTGTTAATTTATTTTGGTTGACAAAGTTTATGTTGTTTTCACCCGTATTTCTCATAATTTCATTGCACTTCACTTGACATCGCCCATATTATGAGTCGTCAAATGACACCCTATAGTCAAATAGATTAGCTCATATATTCTATAAATTGATGTATACATCATCTATTGAACACAAAAATCACTATCTTACATAATAATTCAACACCTTTATTCGTTATTCTAACAGGGAATCACTACTTTTGCATAACCAAACAATTATACATAGATATGAGTAAAGATATAAACAGGCTAAAGGTCGTCCTGGCTGAAAAGAAACGAACCAACAAATGGCTCGCTGAACAATTGGGTAAAGATCCTGCCACTGTTTCAAAATGGTGTACCAACACCATACAACCGAATGTCGAGACATTGGTGGAAATCGCCAAATGTCTGAATGTTGAGATACAGGATTTGTTTTGGCCAATAGATAGATAATTACAAATAGAGTATTATTAGAAGAAATAATGAGTTTTGCATAAAAACAAAAGACAATGGCTATAGATATAAAAAATACTCTATTACAAGGTGAGCGTGTAACGCTCGAATGCAAGAAAGCCTCGAAAGGTGTGCCAAATTCTCTTTGGGACACTTATTCCGCTTTTGCCAACACATACGGTGGAACCATTCTGTTGGGTGTGGTAGAGCACATGGACGAGCAAGACAAGGCCAAGCGATTTGAGATAGTAGGTGTTGAGGATGCCGACAAAATTCGCAAGGACTTGTGGAATATTGTCAACAGCAAAGAGAAAGTGAATGTAAATCTTTTGCATGATGACGATATACAGACAATAGATTTTGATGGTAAGGAAATCATTGCCATCAACGTACCTCGTGCCGATTATACAGTCCGTCCTGTATATATCAACAACAATCTGTCAAGAGGAACTTTCAAACGCAACCATGAAGGCGACTATCATTGTACGGAGCAAGAGTTGAAAATGATGCTCCGTGATGCCAATGAAGCTGGCAATGATGGATTGTTGTTGGAATACTATACAATGGACGACATTGACATCCCAACATTGGAACGCTTCCGTCAGATGTTTCAGAACTTGCATCCAGAGCATCAATGGAACTCGGCAGAACATAAGGAGTTTCTAACGAACTTTGGAGGTTATACACGAGACCGAAGGACAGGAAAAGAAGGACTGACTATGGCTGGACTTTTAATGTTTGGCAAAGGATTGCCAGTCCGTGAGCGTTTCGACAATCTGCGAATGGACTACATTGATAAATCCAATTTGATAGGCGACCAACGCTATAGCAACCGATTGACATACGATGGGACTTGGGAAAACAACCTGTTCAACTTTATTCGCATGGTCATTCCGAAACTGACACGTGATTTGCCTCACCCTTTCAGTATGGATGGTGTAGTGCGCAAAGACGATACGCTTCAAGCCAAAGCTGTGCGTGAAGCCGTTACAAATATGGTTATTCATTCCGATTTTATGGTGAATG
>ERZ1023633.657-NODE-657-length-13495-cov-7.905655_pt1 | contig 13495 bp, 11 predicted proteins | sample MGYA00380333_ERZ1023633 | MGnify/ENA primary metagenome ERZ1023633 (study PRJEB33179, sample SAMN07448972) | human gut metagenome | biome: Human-gut; feature: Human associated habitat; material: Faeces | host: Homo sapiens | place: India: Bhopal | collected...
TGGCAGATAGAAAAGCTAAACATGGCAGATAGAAAAGCTAAACATGGCAGATAGAGAAGCTAAACATGGCAGATAGGGAGGCTAAGTATGGCAGTTAGGGAAGCTAAGTATGGCAGTTAGGGAAGCTAAGTATGGCAGTTAAGGAGGCTAAGTATATTTGTCGAACCATCTTTAGCAAAAATAAAAGAAAAATGTTGAAAGAACGACGAACGAAAAGCACGGTAAAAATAGAATATGTGTAAGGATGTTTTGTAAAGACAAAAATGACAAAAAATCATTTTTATCAAAAAAAAACCGACATTGGTTAAACCTTTTCCCAAAAGGAGCGTCATAATATCGCAAATTCAATTTAAAAAGAGCCTCTCAACATGACATCTTAACCGAAAGCCAATAGGCACATGTCAACCGATAGGCACAGAGACTAATGTAACACTATGAAGAAAACACTAATGACGCTGCTGCTCGCCATCATGGCCTTGGCAGCAAGCGCACAGGAAAGGAAAATCAGCGGCACGCTGACCGACAACGACACAAAGGAAGCGATGGAACAGGTTACCGTGCAACTGCTGCGAACAGACAGTGCCTATGTGGCGGGAACGGTGAGCGACACGAGAGGCTCTTTCAGTCTCAAGGCGCCTAAGAACGGCAAGTTTCTGCTCAAGCTCACAAGCGTGGGATACAAACCTCTTGTGAAGAACATCACAATCAGCGGCGACCGCGACATGAACATGGGCAACATGACCATGAGCGAAGACGCCGTAATGCTAAAGGGAGCAACCGTGACGGGACAAGCCAAGAAGGTGGTTGTGAAGAAAGACACGTTCGTCTACAACTCGTCGGCTTTCCGCACACCCGAGGGGTCAGCCATTGAGGAGCTTGTGAAGCGCCTGCCGGGTGCCGAGATCGATGAAAACGGAAAGATAACGATCAACGGCAAAGAGGTCAAGAAGATCAAGGTTGACGGAAAGGAGTTTATGACGGGCGACACGAAGACTGCCCTCAAGAACCTGCCCACCTCCATCGTGGACAAGATCAAGGCTTATGACGAGAAGAGCGATCTCGCTCGCGTGACAGGCATTGACGACGGCAACGAGTCGACAGTTCTCGATTTCGGCATAAAGAGAGGCATGAACAAAGGCATGTTTTCGAACGCCGACATGAGCGTGGGCACACAGAACCGCTACTCGGAACGCCTCATGGCTGCCGTGATGCAGAACGACATTAGGGTCATGACCTTCGGAAGCGCCAACAACGTGGCCGACAGAGGATTTCCTGGTGGCGGCGGACGAGGCAACTTCGGACGAGGAAGCAGCGGACTGAGCGCGTCGAAGATGCTCGGTGCAAACTTCAACTATGACAACCAGAAGACGCTGCAGCTCGACGGTAGCGTGAGGTGGAACCACAACGACGGCGATGCTTACTCGAAAAGTTCGGCGCAAAACTTCATAACCACCAACGGAGCTTACAGCAACAGCATAAGCCAAAACTACACACGCTCCAACAGTTGGAACGCGCACTTGCGTCTTGAATGGAAGCCCGACACGCTGACAAACATCATGTTCCGCCCGCGGTTCAGCTACTCTTCTAACGACTCGCGCTCAGGAAGCCAAGCGGCATCATATAACGATGACCCTTACCTGCACGTCAGCGACCCGTTGGCAGCAGAGGCCATAAAGCAGATGGCGGCAGAGGGTCTAATGGTGAACAGCAACCGTAACAACTCGCTGTCTTACAGCGACAGCAAGCAGGTGGGAGGCTCGCTGCAACTGAACCGCAAGCTCAACAGCATGGGACGTAACGTGACGCTGCGTCTGGAGGGCTCTTACAACGAGGGCAACAGCAAGAGCTTGTCGACAAACAACGTGCACCTCTACCAGATAAAGAGCAAGCTTAACCCCGAAGCCGACTCCACATACCAGACAAACCGCTACAACGTGACACCCACAAAGACGTGGAGCTACACGGTGCAGACAACATACAGCGAGCCGCTGTGGAAGGCAACGTTCCTGCAGATGAGCTACAAGTTCAACTACAGCTACAGCAAGAGTGACCGCGCAACATACGATTTCAGCAATCTGGGCGAGAACTTCTTCAGCGACGTGGCAAACAGCTACCGCAACTGGGACGGCTATCTCACACTCTTGCAGAAACCATATACCGACTACAAGGACGAGTCGCTGAGCAGATTCTCGGAATATAAGAACTACACGCATGACATGGAGCTGATGTTCCGAATGATCAGAGAAAAATATAACTTCAACGTGGGCGTGATGGTGCAGCCACAGACCTCACACTTCATACAAGACTATCACGGCGTTCACTCTGACACCACACGCAACGTGGTGAACGTCACGCCGACGCTCGACTTCAGATACCGCTTCAGCAACACGCACGACCTGCGCATTCGCTACCGCGGCACAACGTCACAGCCAAGCATGAGCGACATGCTCGACATTACTGACGACAGCGACCCGCTGAACATCAGAAAGGGTAACCCCGGTCTGAAGCCGTCGTTCACGAACAACCTGTTCGCCTTCTACCACAACTTCAGACAGAAGCGCTCACAGGTCATCGTGTCGTTCCTCAACTTCTCAAACACCCGCAACGCCGTGGGTTCGGAGACGACCTATGACGAGAAGACGGGCGGACGGACAACAACGCCGCGCAACATAAACGGCAACTGGAACATCAACGGCATGTTTATGTTCAACACGTCGATAGACACGACAGGCGTCTGGAACATCAACACGTCGACCAACTATGGCTACAACCACATGGTGGGCTTCGTGAACCTCAACCGCAGCGCCACGGCACAGAAGAACGTGACGAAGAGCCTTAACATAGGCGAGCGACTGGAGACGAGCCTGCGCACCAACTGGGTGGAGCTGGCGCTTGACGGATCATTCAACTACACCCACTCGCGCAACGAGCTGCAGAGCCAGGCCAACCTCGACACATGGCAGTTTGCCTATGGAGGCACGCTCTCTGTAAACACGCCGTGGGGCATGAGCCTCAGCACCGACCTGCACGAGAACAGCCGACGCGGCTACAGCGACAAGTCGATGAACACGAACGAGCTGGTGTGGAACGCGCAGATAGCACAGAGCTTCCTCAAGGGCAAGCCGCTGACGGTGATGCTGCAGTTCTACGACATTCTCGACAACCAGAGCAACTTCAGCAGAACCATCAACGCCACGCAACGCAGCGACATCGAGTATAACAGCATCAACAGCTACGCCATGCTGCATGTGGTCTACCGCTTCAACATGTTTGGAGGCAAGATAGGCGGACGCGACGGCAACAGAGGGTCTGAGGGTCGTGGCGGCTTCGGCGGTCGTGGTAGACACGGAGGCTTTGGTGGCCCTGGCGGCATGAGACCGCCAATGGGTGGCGGCATGCGACCGCCAAGAATGATGTAACGACAAATCAGTAACGAGAAATCAGAAATGGATTTTTAGATAATGTTTTGGGTTAATTAGAATAATTTTGGAGTCACTTCTGCGTGAGCAGGGGTGGCTTTTTTTTTTGCATTTACGCTCTATTGGTACAAACAGAAAAATCCCGTGCCGTCACTACACATCCTCATTTATTTCGCGTAGCGGAACCATGACGAACGGACGTTCGTGCATGAGAGGATGGGGTATGACGAGGTCGTCGTCGTTGACGCTCACCCGGTCGTAGAGCAAGATGTCGATGTCGATGACGCGGTCGTGATATTGGCCGTCGACCGACTTTTGTGTGCGTCCCATCTCGCGCTCTATGTGCTGGGTTGTCTCCAGAAGCTGATGTGGCGACAAAGAGGTGAGCACCTTCACGCAACAGTTCAGAAACTTGTTGGGCGAGGCAAAGCCCCACGGCTCGGTCTCTATGAAAGACGACTCGCGCTCTACGCATCCCACCTGTTCGCCAATCATGCCGATAGCATCATGGAGCAAGCGCTTGCGGTTGCCAAGATTGGATCCTAAAGAAAGATAAACTGTGTGCATGTTGTTGTTGTTTTGAAGATTAAAGAAAGCAAGAAAGGCTATATTCTTGCCTTGCCGCAGCTGTGACAAGAAGCACGAATATAGCCTTCACTTATCGTTGTTGTTGCGTTATGACGCGTTTATAGAGTTATCAGTCGTTGACGATGAGCAGAGCATCGCCGTAGCAGCCAAACATGTAGCCGTGCTTCACGGCAAGGTTGTAGGCTTCCATAACGAGGTCGTAGCCACCGAAAGCAGCGGTCTCCATGAGGAGCGTTGACAGAGGGTGGTAGAAGTTGGCAACCATAGAGTCGGCCAGGCCAAACTCGTAAGGAGGGAAGATAAACTTGTTTGTCCAGCCATCATACTCCTTAAGCAAGCCGTCGGTGCCTACAGCTGTCTCTGTGGCCTTAACCACGCTGGTGCCTATGGCGCAGACGTGACGGCCGGCAAGCTTGGTCTTGTTCACGATCTTGCATGCCTCGGGACCTACGATCATCTGCTCCGAGTCCATTTTGTGCTTGGTAAGGTCCTCTACCTCGATGTCGTGGAAGTTGCCCAATCCGCAATGGAGGGTGATATAAGAGAAGTTGATGCCCTTGATCTCCATACGCTTCATCAGCTCACGGCTGAAATGAAGGCCTGTGGCAGGTGCTGTTACGGCACCCTCGTTCTTGGCAAAGATACACTGGAAGTCGTCAAAGTCGTCCTCGGTGCCGTGATGATTTTCGCGGCGGTCGATGATATAACGTGGGAGCGGTGCCTCGCCTAAGGCGAACAGCTCGCGCTTGAACTCGTCGTGGGGGCAGTCGTAGAGGAAGCGCAGGGTGCGTCCGCGGCTGGTGGTGTTGTCTATGACCTCAGCGACCATGGTGCCACTCTCATCAAAGAACAGTTTGTTACCGATACGGATCTTTCGGGCCGGCTCCACGAGCACGTCCCACAGACGCATCTCCTCGTTGAGCTCGCGCAGCAGGAACACCTCAATCTTGGCATCGGTCTTCTCCTTGGTGCCATAGAGACGTGCGGGGAACACCTTGGTGTCGTTGAAGATGAATGTGTCGCCCTCATCAAAATAGTCGAGCACATTGCGGAAATCGAGATACTCGCCCTCGATGGGTTTTCCGTTCTCGTCCTTCTTGTACATCTCTATCTGCTGCGACTTGCGGTGCAACACCATGAGGCGGCACTCATCGCGGCGTGTGATGCGAAACTTCTCCATCTCGCCCTCATCGTTTTTAAACTCACGGTAGATGCTGTGAGGATAGAGTGCGATTTGTTCTTCTGGCAATTTAAATTTAAACTGTGATAACTTCATTATTCTTTGATTCTTTGTCTGTTTTTTCTATGTTCTGGTTGTCGAGCCATTGCTCGATGTCGTCAAGCTTGATGCAGTCGTCAATGCTCACGTCGCCGACACGGGTGCGGCAGAGCTGCGTGAGGTAAGCACCGCTGTTGAGCGCTCTGCCTATGTCGCGTGCCAAGGAACGTATGTAGGTACCCTTGCCGCAGCCCACATGGATCTGCAGGAGCATGGTCTCGGGATCGAAAGAGAGCACGTTGATAAAATCGACATGCACGGTCTTGGCTTTCAGCTCCACGGTCTCGCCCTGACGTTTCAGCTTATAGGCACGGTCGCCGTTGATCTTGCATGCGCTGTAAGACGGTGGCACCTGCTCTATGTCGCCGACAAACTGCTGTAGCACCTCATCGACAAGCTCACGGGTGATGTGGTCGGTAGGATAGGTGGCGTTAACCTCATGCTCCAAGTCGTAGCTGGGTGTTGTTGCTCCGAGCTGTAGGGTGGCAGTGTATTCCTTAGAGTGGGCTTGCAGCGTCTCTATCTCTTTGGTCTTCTTACCTGTGCAGAGGATGAGCACGCCTGTGGCCAGAGGGTCCAGTGTACCGGCGTGGCCTGTCTTGACGCGCTTCACGCCGCTACGCTCACTTATGCGTTTACGAACGTAAGCCAAGGCGCCGAAGCTGGTCATGCGGTATGGCTTGTTGATAGCGATAATTTCGCCTTTAGTGAAATTCATTATTTGGATTTCAGAGTTTTTTGTTTTTTACTATTCGGGAGAGGGGGGGCATTCACGTCTCTATTCTTTTAGAGAAGCGAGCACACGATGGTGACGGCTCCGGCAATGGCACAATAAACGCCGAACCACACGAGCTTGCCTTTCTTCACGATGTTGATCATCCACTTACATGCGACGCAGCCGCTCACAAAGGCAGCCACGAAGCCAACGGCAAGCGGCAGGACATCGATGTTGCCAAACGCCTCTTCGCCCTTAGCGGCCTTGAGCAAATCGAGGAGAGCCTCGCCAAGGATGGGAGGTATGACCATGAGGAACGAGAACTGTGCAAGCTTCTCTTTCTTGTTGCCGAGGAGCAGACCTGTGGCGATGGTGCTTCCTGAACGTGAGAGTCAGGGCATAACAGCACAAGCCTGGGCCAGACCGATGATGAACGCATCTTTCATAGAGATGTGCTCACGCTGACGCGGCTTGGCATAATAAGAGAAGGTGAGGAGGGCTGCGGTGACGAGGAGCATCAGTCCGACGATGAGCAGACCAGATCCAAACACTTCTTCCACCTTGTCCTTGAAGAACACTCCCACAACACCAACAGGGATCATCGACACCACGATGTTGAGGAAATATTTTGTTTCGTCGTTCATCTTAAACTTGAACAGACCTTTCAAGATCCAGTCGATTTCTTTCCACAGCACCACGAGTGTGCTGAGCACCGTTGCCACATGCACCAAGACGGTGAACGCGAGGTTGTCCTCACCGTTTACACCAAAGAGATATGAGCCGATGGCGAGATGACCACTGCTGCTCACGGGCAGATATTCTGTAAGTCCCTGCACGATGCCAAGGACCAATGCTTCAAACCAATTCATTGTTTTTCTTCTTTCCCTTCTTTTTAATTGTCAATTATAGACGTTATCGCTTCAGCCATTAAGCCTCAACGTCATCATCAGCTTTCGTTTCCTCTATGTTGTTGTCATCGTTGTCCTTAGGTTTATGCACGATGGCATAGATCATAGAAAGGAAGCCCACGAGGCACACAACGGGTGCAACCTTGATGCGGCGGGCATCGAAGATAGAGGCATCGAACACCGTCTCATCGGAACCGCCGCCACTCATAAGGCAGAAGCCGACAACAACAATCAACATGCCGGCAGCCAACAATATAAAGTTGGTCTTGCCGAACGCATAATTTCTTTTATCCATTTTTCTTATTTTTGTGACAGGAAGTTATCGATTTTTGATTTTTGATTTTTGATTTTTGAATTATCGGCTTTCAGCCGATTTTGCCCTTCCTTTCAAGATTATCCTCTTTCAAGATTATCCCATTCAAAGATTACCATCTTTCAAGAAGCATCAACTCCCTTATTTATTTTTTACCTTTTAAAAAGTCTATTGAATTCTTCACTCTTCGTTCTTCACTTTTCCCTTTCAAAGGCGGACAGCCTTTGTAATTTAAATCTTATACAGTTCCCCCGCCTTCATCCGCAAGAATTTGTTTACGGAAATCGTGGCGCAGAACGCAGTAATGGCAATGCCGAAAACGAACACCACGCCAGCGGTGATGGCAAGCACATCCCAGGTAAGGAAGCTCAAGATCTCGGGCTCATAGAGGAAGAGGGCATAATAGATAGCGCCAAGAGCGGCGCAAGCCAACACAGAGGCAAGAAGTCCGATGCCGACAGCGCGACGCACAAACGGCCCACGGATGAAGCTCCAAGAAGCACCCACAAGTTTCATGGTGTGGATGGAGAAGCGACGAGCATAGATGCCGAGGCGCACGGTGTTGTTGATGAGCGAGAACGACACGATGGTGAGCAACACAGCCAACGAAAGGAGGACAAGGCTCACACGCGCAATCGTGCGGTTGACGTTCTCCAACAGGTCGCGTTGGTAGCTCACCTTTGTGACCTTAGGATAAGCCGTAAGCTCGCGCGAGATATATTTCAACGAGTCGTTGTTGGCATAGTCGGCCTTCAGCGTCAGCTCTATTGACGGTGGCCACGGATTGGCACCGATAAACTCGCGAGGGTCCTCACCCAACATCTTGATGCCTTGACGCAAGGCTTTCTCCTTGCTTATATACTCCATGCTGTTGACATAAGACAATGTTCCGAGACGGGCACAAAACTGTTGCGCCTCCGAGTCAGTCATGTCGTCTTGGAGCATGAGCGTCACGACAATGTTCTGCTTAACGTATGACGAGAGATTGCGAGCCGTGAGCACCGAAAGGGTGACAAGACCCAACAACACAAGCACCATGGCGGTGCTTATACATAGAGTTATCGCCTGCAATCCATGACGACTGCCGGTCTTTTTACGTTTTTTTCCCATTTTCAAACAGGTATAATACACCAAATTTCTTGCAAAGTAACAAAAAAAAATCCATACAGCATAAGGTTTAACCACTATTAACAAGAGGATAAGGCAAAGATGGTGCTCGTTTCACAAATAATTATTACTTTTGTGCCGAATTAGAGACTTTTTCTTTGAAAAAAGAGAAAGAAAAGAGATAACGAAAAAGAAGAAAAAGATAATAATTTAGAAAAAGGTAATGACATTATGGCAACAATAATTTATCCATCGCCCATCTTCGGACCGATTCACAGTAGACGACTGGGCATCTCGTTAGGCATCAATCTGCAACCGGCAGACGGAAAGACATGTTCGTTCGACTGCATCTACTGCGAGTGTGGCTACAACGCCGACCACCGCCCCACCCTGCCACGCCCCTCACGCGAGCAGGTGAGCGAGGCTTTGGAGAAGAAGCTCATTGAGATGCGCGACAGCGGCACAGAGCCTAACGTGCTCACCTTTGCGGGCAACGGCGAACCGACAGGACACCCACAGTTTGCGGAGATCATTGACGACACCATCGCCCTAAGAGACAAATATTTTCCTGAAGCCAAAGTGTCGGTGCTCAGCAACTCTACGTTCATTCACCGACCACAGGTTCATGACGCGCTGATGAAGGTTGACAACAACATCCTTAAGCTCGACACCGTGGACATCGACTATATAAGAAAGGTGGACCGCCCCGTCAGCCCCAACTATAACGTGGACAACATCATCGAGGGGCTGCGCTCGTTCAACGGCCACGTCATCATACAGACCATGTTCATGAAAGGCCGCATGGGTGCCGACAATGTTGACAACACCTCTGAGCGCTTTGTCACACCATGGCTTGAAGCCCTGCGCAAGATCAAGCCAATGGAGGTGATGATCTACACCATTGACCGCGAGACACCAGACCAGGAGCTTCTGAAAGCCACTCGCGAAGAGCTTAACACCATACGCGACCGCGTGGCAGCAGAAGGTTTTGCATGCACGGCCTCTTATTAACAAACAATAAAGGTTCGTCATACAAGATTTTGACTTTATCAGTGTTTTCAGATAAAAGAGAATTGAAGAATACGTTTTCTATAAAAAAAGGAGACAACTGATTATGAAAAAGATTTTGTTAACGCTCATTGCGGTCATGATTGGCGCAATAAGCATGCACGCACAGGATGACGTGTACGGAAAGCAGCAACAGCTCAACGAGCAAAAGGCACAGGTAGAACTGAAACAAAAGCTCAACAGGCAGGAACAGAAACGCTTGCAACAGCAGATTGACAGCATACAACACGAGCAGGCTCTGCAAGCCATGCGCGACTCTATGTTCACGCTTGAGGCAAACCGCGTGGTGTTCAAGTATGGACAACGCGCCTACGTCACACCGTCGACCAACTTTGTGGCCGTGAAGAAAAACAAAGCCACGGTGCAGCTGTCGTTCAACATCCCTGTTGCCGGTCCCAACGGCATGGGTGGCGTGACGGTGGAAGGAACGATTGGCAAGTATAAGATGGAAACCGACAAGAAGGGCAGCACCACGCTCTCGTTCTATGTTCAGGGCATTGCCATCTCGGCGCAGGTCTACATAAGGATGTGGAAGGACAACAACGAGGCAAGCATAACCGTGAGTCCAAACTTCAACTCAAACCGCATAACGCTTGAAGGAAACATTCTGCCTTCAGACCAAAGTTTTGTTGTGCAGGGACGCACGATATAAAACAAGAATAGAAAAACAGAAGAACTGAAGAACTGAAAAATACAGAAACGCGAAATAAAGCAGCGGAAACCAAAAGGTTTTAATGCAACCTTAAGGTTTCCGCTGTTTTTTTTATTAGATTTGTTAATTGTTAAGAAGGATTGCAAGGCCTCAGTCTATTTCAAGCTAAACTTAAGCGTCTGCACATCACGGCTGTTGGGGCCGACCATGATGTTGAAGTCGCCTGGCTCACACTTATACTCGAGCTGCTGGTTGTAGAACTTCAGATCATCGGGAGTGACGGTAAAGCTCACCGCCTTGGTCTCGCCCTTTTTCAAGTTTATACGCTTGAAGCCTTTCAATTCTTTCACAGGGCGTGACAAGCTGCCCACAAGGTCGCGAACATACAGCTGCACCACCTCGTCGGCATCGCGGTCGCCGGTGTTGGTAACGTCAACCGTGAGCGTCAGGCTGCCGCCCATCGTGAGGGTGTTGGATGAGAGTCGGGGCTTGCCATAGCTAAACGTGACGTAAGACAGACCATAGCCGAAGGGGAAAAGCGGATCGTTGTCGATGTCGAGGTAGTTGCTGCGGAACTTTGAGAACCACTTGCCTTCCTCAAGCGGACGACCTGTGTTGAGGTGGTTATAATAGAGCGGAATCTGTCCCACGCTCTTGGGCATGGTGGCGGTGAGCTTGCCGCTCGGACATTTGTCGCCAAAGAGCACGTCGCAGATGGCATCGGCCGTTTCGCATCCTCCAAACCACACATTGAGAAGGGCATCAATGTTGTCGTTCTCCCATGTCATCACCGTTGGACGGCCAGAGAAGTTGAGCAGCACGATGGGCTTGCCAAGCTTCTTCAGGGCGGCGAGCATGTCGCGCTGGGCATCGGGCATGTCAAGGTTGCTGCGGCTGCAACACTCGCCGCTCATATCTGACGACTCGCCCACGGCAGCCACGATGACATCGGCATTGCGTGACACGGCAATAGCCTCATCAAGCATCTCCTTGTCGGAACGTTTGTCGCGCTCATATATTCCTGCATTAGCCTCAAGCTTGGCATCGTGCATGAAGTTGCAGCCTCTGGCATACAGCACCTCTGCCTTGTCGCCCACAGCCTCTTTCATGGCTTGCAGCAGCGTTTTGTTTTCATCAAAGCGGGCAACCAAGCTCCATGTGCCCGACATGTTGCGCTTGCTGCTGGCCAACGGGCCTACAAGGGCTATGCGTCCCTTTTTCTGCAAGGGCAGCACCTTGCCATTGTTCTTCAGAAGGACGAATGTCTCGGCGGCAATGTTGCGGGCCTCCGCGCGGTGGGCAGGTGTGAAGATCTCTTTCTTGGCACGCTTCTCGTTGCAATAGCGATAAGGGTCGGCAAAGAGTCCGAGCTTCCACTTGGCCTCCAAGACGCGGCGGCAGGCGGCGTTGACAGCGGCTTCAGACACCTTGCCTTCAGCTATCGACTGTGCCAACGTGCCACGATAACCGTCAGACATCATGTCCATGTCGGTGCCGGCGTTCAGGGCAAGTGCCGACACGGTCTTGAGATCACCCAAACCGTGATCCATCATCTCAGCGATGGCAGTATAGTCGGTCACGACCATGCCCTTGAAGCCCCACATGCCACGCAGCACATCGGTAAGCAGCCATCGGTTGGCGGTAGACGGAACGCCCTCGAAGGTGTTGAAGGAGGTCATTACGCTCATGGCACCAGCATCGACGGCGGCCTTGTAGGGAGGCATGTAATAGTTGAACATGCGCCAACGGCTCATGTCGACCGTGTTATAATCGCGTCCCGCCTCAGAGCCACCGTAAAGAGCAAAATGTTTGATGCACGCCATCACCGTGTTGGGTGCCGACAGGTCGGTGCCTTGATAGCCTTCAACCATGGCGCGGGCAACCTGTGAGCCTAAGTAAGGGTCCTCACCGCTGCCCTCGGCCATGCGTCCCCAGCGCGGGTCTACACAGATGTCGAGCATGGGCGAGAAGGTCCAGTTTAAGCCGTCGGCCGATGCCTCCTGTGCCGCTATCTGTGCGCTGCGCTTTATGGCCTGCATGTCCCAGGAGCAAGAGAGCGAGAAGGGAATGGGGAACACCGTCTCGTAGCCATGGATAACGTCCATGCCGAACAGCAACGGAATTTTCAGGCGACTCTGCTCCACCGCTATCTTCTGCATGTCGCGTATGTTCTTCACGCCTTTAAGATTGAACAGTCCGCCCACCTCGCCGCGCGTTATCTTTCCGGCGATGTCGCTGCTCTTGGCTTGTCCGGTGACGATTGTTCCCGTGACGGAGAGGTTGAGCTGTCCGATCTTCTCCTGTAGCGTCATCTTGGCCATCAGGCCATCGATGAACCGGTTCATCTGAGCATCGTCGGCTGCTTGTGTCGTTGCCTGCATGCTGCACAAAGGCAACAAAGCCAAAGATGCCAATGCTAAAAATCTTCTGATTTTCATAAGTATGTGATAAAAAGAATTAAAGGTGGGTCGAAAAGACGACCCACCTTATATATTATTAGCTTATCGCTTAACCGTTAATCGCGACCATAGCCCGGGTTCTGCTTCAGCTTCTGGTTAGCCTCAAGAACAGAATAGTGGATGGGGAAGCGGTTAAAGTTAGTGTTATTGGTGGCCTTGTGGTCCCACCAGTCTTCTGTGACGTAAGCATCCCAACGCACAAGGTCGGTACGGCGGCGACCCTCAGCCAAAAACTCCTGCTGCCACTCGTCGAGCATGCGATACTTGTCGAGGTTGGCGGCGGTTACGGGGTCGGGGTCGTTGCCGTTCACAAAGTAGCGCTTGCGCACGGTGTTGATGAGCGTGGCGGCTCCAGCCTTGTCACCCAAGCGCATCTTACACTCGGCCAACATGTAATAGACCTCAGCCAAACGGATGATTGGCACATCGGGGTTGAACATCAACTTCTTGTCCTCCTGTGTGGGGCGTGGACTTAACTTTGTGACGCGAATGCCAGAGTTTTCCTCGGCAGTAGCGATTGTTGAAGGTAAGTCGGCAACCGAATTATACAGATAAGAACCATCGGCCTTCTTGTAAAGGTCGTTCTTCACACGAGTGAAATAGGCCACCTGGTCTACCTCGTTGATGATCTGACCCTTATACTCGCGGCTACCGAGGCATACCCATTCGGGATTGATCGGGTTCTGCAACTTGCCCACGATGAACATTCCACGGTATTTGCCGTCGCCTAAATAGACATAATTCTGCTTGCGGATGTCCTTGTCGTTGAACTTCGAGTAGACGCGACCAAGCTTATAGGTGTAAGGCTTGCCTGTGGGATCAAGACCTGGCGTCAGACCAAGACCATTGTTGGAGCCAGAGTTTTCAACACCGCCCAGATAGTTGCGGTAGTTATAAGGCACCATGAGTGACCAGCGCATGCCGTCGGTCTCAAGTTTTGCGTTCTCGCTCGGCACGCTCCAGATGATCTCAGGACACGTTTCGTTG
>ERZ1023633.660-NODE-660-length-13463-cov-7.594123_pt1 | contig 13463 bp, 8 predicted proteins | sample MGYA00380333_ERZ1023633 | MGnify/ENA primary metagenome ERZ1023633 (study PRJEB33179, sample SAMN07448972) | human gut metagenome | biome: Human-gut; feature: Human associated habitat; material: Faeces | host: Homo sapiens | place: India: Bhopal | collected...
TATAAGTTTTTTCGTCAAGCTGCAAGAGTACTAAAAGATGTTTGCTCAATGATTGTTTTTATGTCAATTATCAAAGTTGAAACTTTGATTTCTGTAGCAGAGAAGAATGGATTTTATTATAAGACTACTGGTATATGGCATAAGTTAAATCCGATGCCGAGAAATATGAATTTACATTTTGTTAATTCTACAGAAGCATGGGTTTATTTCACATATAAGGCTAGAACAGGGACATTTAATAATGATGGTAAAGTTTTGCATGATTTTGTTGAAACTTCAGTAACACCAAATAGTGAAAGAAAGTATGGTAAACATCCGACTCAGAAACCTGAACAGTTGATGGAACATTTTGTCTCAATTCTTTCTGATGAATGTGATGTGGTATTAGATCCGTTTATGGGAAGCGGAAGCGTAGGAGTGGCAGCAGTACGATTGAACAGAAAATTTATTGGTATTGAACTTGAAGAAAAATATTATAGTATAGCCCATTCTAGAATTGCGGAGGTCGATACTTGTGAAGCATAATAAAGTAATAGATTTATTTGCCGGTGTTGGAGGAATGTCATTGGGATTTGAAATGGCAGGATTTGATGTCGTATTGGCAAATGAATATGATAAAGAAATTGCAGAAGCGTATATAAAAAATCATCCGAATACGAAAATGATAGCTAAGGATATAACAAGTTTGTCTTTAGAGGAGACATTTTCTGGATATCGAGGAAAGATTGATGTTATTATAGGTGGTCCACCGTGTCAAGGTTTTTCTCAAAAGGGACAAAGAAAAACGATTCATGATGAAAGGAATTTTTTATTCAAATATTATGTGAAAGTTGTAGAACTTGTACAACCTCGGTATTTTGTTATGGAAAATGTACCTAATTTGCTGACGGCAGAAAAGTGTTATTTTAAAAAAGAAATAGAAGAGATGTTTAGAAAATTAGGTTATGTGTTGAATTCAGATGTATTGAACGCTGCGGATTATGGTGTGCCGCAGAATAGGCGCAGAGCAGTGATTATCGGGAAAAAGTCCGATGATGATAGTGAAAAAGTTGCTTTGCCACAAAAGATTAATGATAAGGTTACCATATGGGACGCAATTAGCGATTTGGCATATCTGGAATCCGGAGAAGGCGAAAATGAACAAAAATATAAACTAGAAGCTCAAAGTACATATCAAAAAAATATGCGAAAAAATAGTAATAGTTTGTTCAATCATCAGGCAACGAAGCATTCTAAACTTGCTATAGAGCGTTTGAAACTGTTGCCACCAGAAATGGGAAAAGAAGTTCTGCCACAAGAGCATCTTACGAAATCAATTTATAGTGGTACATGGTCGCGAATGGTGAAGAATGATGTGTCGGTAACAATAACAACAAGATTTGACACTCCATCGTCAGGAAGATTTACACATCCGTATTTAAACAGGGCGATTACGGTACGAGAAGCGGCACGAATACAATCTTTTCCGGATAGTTTTGTATTTACAGGTACAAAAAGTGCACAGATGAAACAAGTTGGAAATGCAGTACCACCATTGTTGGCAAATGCAATTGCAAAAGCAATAAAAAAAGATATGGGAACGGAGGATGAAAATGAATAGACCGAAAAGTATGCAGGTATATAAAGATATGGATTTAAAATTAGGAATTAAGTCGTCTTTACCGAAAGCGAAGTCGACACTGGCATTATTGATATTGTTATGGCTTAGTAATGATAAAAGTGCAGACTTAAGGTATTCCGTTCAAGATGCTACTAAAATAAGAATGTCTGAAGAATGCAAGGACAATTTGAAAGGGTTTATCCAAAATATCGATGCAGGGTTAGATTTTGATACTGTATTGGAGAAGGTAGAGAGTAACTGTTTATTTCAATCACAATTAGAATCTTTAATAGTTGCATTCGAATTGGTATGGAAACTTGCCATAATTAAATTTGAGGATAGTGGCAAAGCCAATAGTGCAGAAAGAACTGGAAATGCAAGATATGTTAAAGTTCTTACATTTACAAGTAACATGGACCTTATGGATGTGGTTGTTTCAAGCAATGAAAATTATTCAAAAATATTGTTGACATGGCTACTGGAAAAAGATGTGGATTCTTCATTGGTAATTTATGAAGATAGATTAATAAAAGTATTAACATGTTTGTCAGAAGATGCGATTTGTAAGTTGAAAGATGGAGAAGAAGACATAATTTTTAATACACTATCAGTCTATGATGCGTTGGATTCATATGAAGATCAGATAGATGTAAACGGAGACGGGGAAGCAAAAGGTGCTTTGAGAGTTGTAAAAAACGCACTTAACGAAGGTTTAAATTCATACTTGGAATATAATGCTGGAAAGGTTTCTGTTGAAACGGAAGAAGTATATTTAGATATGCAACAGTATGCAAAGAGAGTTAGAGCATATCACTCTTTGCAATATATTAAGTTAAATGCTGATGGCGGAGGAGTTGAATCCGAGGATGTGACCGAGACTACTTGTAATGCAGAAGTAGAGAATGATTTTGCAAGAAATAGAATTGTTTTTGGAGCCCCGGGAACAGGTAAAAGTCATCGTCTTGAATTGGATAGCAAATGTTTTGGAAATAATGTAGAGCGAGTGACATTCCATCCTAGTTATTCGTATGCAAATTTTGTTGGTACTTATAAACCTACTATGACAAGGAACGATCTTGATTGGTTAACTGATGATGAAAAGAAGAAAGTTATAGCAATTTTGCAGGACAAATCTAAGACAGCACAGGAAAAATATGATTTGCTATATGATAAGTTTAAAGGTGAAGGTCTGACAAGATTACCAATATTGTTAGGTATATATACGGATGAGGTATTTAAAACAAAAAAAGTGGATGGGACAGATACTGATAATACCGTGGAGAGAAATCATGGAAAAGCTATTAGACCGTATTTGAATTTGCAACCTGGAAATGGCGGTAAAGAAATATCTTATGAATATGTTCCGGGACCTTTCATGAGAATATATACACAGGCAATAAATCATCCAGAAGAGAAGTATTTATTGTTAATTGAAGAAATAAATAGAGCAAATGTTGCAGCAGTATTTGGAGATGTGTTCCAGTTGCTCGATAGAAAAAGTGGAGTGAGCGAATATCCAATAGCAACAAGTGAAGATATAAAGGCATTTTTACTGAACAATTTGGAATGCTTGAAAGGTAAAAGAATAGATGAATTTTCAGATGAAGAGAGTGGGTTGTATCAGGAGATGCGAATTCCCAACAATATGTTTATCTGGGCCACTATGAATAGTGCTGACCAAGGTGTATTTCCAATGGATACAGCATTTAAGCGTAGATGGGAGTTTGAATACATAGGTGTTGATGATGAGGCAAAAGAAGTAGAAAAATATATTATACCTATCGGGGATAAAGAGCATCGTAAGTATGTAAAGTGGAATGATTTGCGTGAACGTATCAATGATATTTTATCATCTGACGACTGTAAAGTTAATGAAGATAAATTATTAGGCCCTTTCTTTATCTCGAAGAATATGTTGGAAAGTGCTTGTGAAAATGAAGAAAGATTTATAAAAGCATTTGAAAGTAAGGTAATTATGTATTTATTTGAGGATGTTATGAAGATGCGTCCGAAAAATATTTTTAAGAAACATGAAGGTAAAATGACTTTTTCTGCAATATGTAAAACCTTTGAGGAAAAGGGCGAAGAATTGTTCGGTATCAGTGATATTGAATATGTTGAAAACGAAGAACAAGAGTAAAGAGGTGATGATACATGGCGAAAGGTTTCTTTCGGGAATTGAAGCATTATAAATTAAATGAGATTTCGATGGAATTGGGAGTCGAAACGGAAGAAGCAAAACGCCTTGTGGGTATCCTGAAAAAATATGGAATTGTAAAGGCAGTTAAGGCATCAAGACCGGAATATGAGGATTTATCTAATCAGGATATTATATTGATGGATGTTGTGGAAAATAGTCTAGAGATTCAATATGTCTTTGATTTTGTAGGTGTTGTTATGGTAGAAGGGTATGTGTTTAAATGTTATCCGAAATATATATCCTCTACAATAAAACCTATAGAACAATTGAAGAAGGTATTGAAGGTTATTAAAAAATACAATGATAAAGAGCAACTTGTTTATTTGTTTAATGGTGAGGATGATAATAAAATATTTAATCGCTTGGCTGTTTCTTTGCATTTGTTAGAAGAATATTTTCAATATGGGCTATATACAAATCAGCATGATGTTATTGAGACAAATGGCGAAGGTGAAATTTTATGGGACAAGACTATAAATGAAACGTTTGCGTTGATTCAGAACAATCGCCCATATTATGTGGAACTTCAAACACAGAACGCAGTAGATGATGAGATGGATTATGTCAAAAGATTGCATGAATGCGTATTAACACAGTGCGCATTGGAGTTGAAAGAAACTGGTATTTTGGAACTTTTTGATATAGCAGAGTTTGAGCTTACAGGTGCGCAACTAGATGATTTTGGTGATGTTGACTATATTAAGTACCGACTGGAGCAAGAATTACGAACACAGTTTGTGACAAGGAAGCAGACACTTTTGAAAACAATTTATACATATATTGCCAATGATAAGGCAAATCAGGATGATTTGAATTTCAGTTTGTATGGTACAAATAGTTTTAATTTGGTATGGGAAAAAGTATGTGCCGAGAATTTCGGAAGTGTGTTGGATAAAAAGTTATATGAACTTCCGCTTGGTTTGTCTGAAGACTATGAAGCAATTAAAAATGAGAAATTGATAAGTATAATAGATAAACCACAGTGGCATAAAAATAATCCATATATTGTTGATGGAAAAGTAGATACTTTAAAACCGGATTTAATATGTATATATCCATGCGATGATACAGAATATTGTTTTGGCATATATGATGCAAAGTATTATTGTATAGATTTTAATGAGGTTAATGGGAAATATAAAGTGACCGGGCAACCGGGTGTTGGCGATGTTACTAAGCAGTATCTATATCAACTTGCGTATGATGATTTCATTACCAAACAGGGATATAAGTATGTACAGAATATGTTTTTTTGTCCGCAGGAATCGTCTGATCCAGATTATGGATATGTGGAAATGAAGATGCTGCACAATATCGGGGATAAGACCTTAGAGAATATTGCTGTTGTAAAATTATGTGCTGAAGAAATGTACGATTTATATCTACAAAACGAAAAGATAAAAGATCCTACAAAATATATTCCGGCTGTAGCGGTTAAACGAGTTTATAGTACAAACTTTGCAAATCGTATGATGGCATACTTGCGAGGAATTACTAAAGCTAGTCAAGCGGCAGAAATTAAAATGGAGATGAAATCGGATAAAGGAAAGCTTATATATCCGAAACAGATAAAGAGAGAACTTGGAGCTAAATTAATATATGACGCCATATGCCCTATTGCAACGGGAGCATTTTATGGTTTCAACCCATATGAAAAAGAGTATGGAAATATGGTTGCTGAAGACATGGGAAATTCATATGAAAAATGTGAACAGATTGCATTGGTTGCCATAGAAATCGAAAAACATATAAAAGAACTGTCAGAGCAAGAACTGAGGGATGAAACAATAGTGAAAGTGATTTTGCAGCATTGCTTTGATGATAAGGAAGATATATCAGCGATGGCAAAAGGGAATAGCTTAGATAAGCTTGTAGAGAAGGTAATGGAATTGATACGAAAAGTGTATTTGTAGGAGAAGGTGGTGAATTACGTATGAAAACAACAGAGTTAGAAATTCCTAAAGTGCTAACCGATAGAGGAAGAATTTTTGATATGACGGAACCTATTATCAGACTTGAACAAATGGATGCAGCAGAATATGAGCGTGTTGTAGGAGAATGGGCATATTCATATCTAAAAGGAAGTAAAGATTATTATGATGTTGTTTTAATGGGTGGTTCATCCGATTCAGGAAGAGATTTAGTAGCGTATCTGGATGATACATATAACAGATATGATATTTATCAATGCAAACATTATGATACTCCGCTTAAGCCATCAGAATATTGGATAGAATTGGGGAAATTGTGTTATTACACATATGTGAAAGAATATAGAATTCCAGAAAAATATTATATTGTAGCTTGCAAAGGTATAGGTGCGAAGTTAAGAAAATATATTGAGAATCCTACTATTATAGGAGCAGAATTAATTAAGCAGTGGGATACTTATTGTGGCGGGAAAAAGCAAATTTTAGCAGATGGAATCACTTTAACAAATGAATTGAAGATATATATAGAACAGTTTGATTTCAGTATTATAAAAGACATATCTCCAATAAAGTTTTTGGAACAGTTTAGTCAGACCAATTGGTATAAATACCATTTTGGCGGGGGAATAAAGAAACGTCCTGTGTCAGAAAAACCTAATGAAACACTTTCGAGTGAGGAAAAGAAATTACCATATGTAAAACAATTGCTAGAAGTGTATTCGGAAGAGGATAATTGTTTATATGAAGATGATAATGAACTAAAACGCAATCCTAGTTTATTTAATCACTTTACAAGACAGAGAGAGGGCTTTTTTTCTGCACAGTCGTTAAAGCGTTTTGTAAGGGATGAGCTGGTGGATGAAAGTGAATACGAGACGTTAAAGGAGCAAGTGAGTTTTGGTATAGCAGATACATATGAAAAGCACTATGAATCGAAATTGGAAAGAGTAAAGGGTACTACAGGAAAAGCAGCAGAACTAAATTTGTCTAGTGCAGAAATACATGACATTAAGGTACAGGATAAAAATGGAATGTGTCACGAATTAGTTAATGATGGTAAGCTTATGTGGAGTGATGGAAATGGAAATCTATAATTCAAAACAAGAAATAGGCTGTCGAATTTTATTGATATTAGTTTGTACGAAAAAAAAGATGCAAGCAGAAACAATTTCGGTATATGATTATTTTTCTGTTCATATCGATGATATATTTAGTGAATTGCCGTGTTTGCATCCGAGTAATCCTAATCATTCGTCTGAGCTTGTTGTAAGGAAGTTGATGATTCGTGAAGCACTGTCATTTTTGGTATCGAAAGGTCTTGTGCAGATAGAGTTGTCGGAAGTTGGGATATGTTATTATGCTGATAAATTCTCCGAGGATATAAGCAAATTGTTGGATTGTAATTATTCGAGGAAATACGTCGAATATGTAAGACGTGTGGACGGATTTTTTGGACAGAAAACAGAGTATGAGATTAATAAATATGCTGGGAATAATATAGGCAATTGGAAAAGTAGTTTAGAAAAGGGTGAAAAATGATGAAGTCTAAATTCTTTTTAAAGCGATTGGTGCTGGGTGGGAATAATAAGAAAAATGCTATTCTTAATTTTGAAGAAGGGCTAAATGTGATTGCGGGGGCATCTGATACAGGTAAATCTTTTGCGTTTGATTGTATTAACTATGGATTTGGATCAAGTAATGTGCCTGCATTACCACCAGAAGCAAAAGGATACAATAGTGTGTATCTTGAAATAGAGACTTTGAATAATGACGTATTTACAATTAGAAGAGATTTTAATGATAAAAGTAATGCATACTGGATATATTCGAAATTTGAGGATATAAATGATGATACATCTTTCGAAAAGATAAAGGCTGAAAGTAAAACTGATAAGAACATTTCTGAAAAGATTTTGAGTATCTGTGGATGTAATTATAAGAATTTGTTGAAAAAAACTTCCACAGGTGAAACAAAAAAGTTTACTTTTAGAGATTTTGTTCCACTTATTATGGTAAACGAAGGAAGAATCACTCAAAAGTATTCGCCGGTGCATAGAACAAGTCCAAGAGGTAATACGCTAGCTGTAAGTGAGTGGACGGCATTCCAAACAATTATTACGGGAGAAGACTATATAAAAACATCAAAAGCTGAATCTGCAGATGTTATTAAATCACGTATTAAGGGACAGATTCAGGAATTAGAACTATTGTGTGCAGAGTTAAAAACAGAAATTGAAGAGCTAAAGGAAGCTGTAGAAGGCACTTCTATTGATGAGTTAGATAAACGAATTGAAGAATTGCAAACAGTGATAGATGAGAAAAAAGAGTATTTATTAAGTAAAGAGGAAGAATATTGTCTGCTCATAAAGCGCTTAAAAGAAGCTGATTATGAAAAACAAAGGATATCAGATAACGTGTGTAAATTTCATTTGCTTATGGAGAATTATAAATCAGATATTGAAAGACTGGAATTTATAGAAGAAGCGCACAATGTTACAGAACAGTTGTTGGATGTAGAGTGTCCGGTATGTCATGCTATTAGTAAAAGTGTAATTGATGTTAAGCAAAAGGAGTTGTGTCATAAAGCATTTCTTGCAGAAAAGAGAAAAATACAGGTTCTCATGGCAGATTTGAGAGCAACATTAGAAAATGCTGAAATTAACAAGATAAATATAGAAACAGAAAATGATAAATTGTTAGAGGATATTAATAGACTTGTTAATGATATGAATGAAAGCTTAAGACCGGTTATAGATTTAAAGTTAGAAGAAATCAGTGGTTTGCTAGAAAAAAGAGAATTGTGGAATGTAATGCATGCAAACGATTCTAAAATAAAAAAGTATGAAGATAGAATTTCGGAATTGGAAAGTAGTAAGGAAAAAGTGACAAATAAGTCCAAGGGTAATGTTAAAGATATTTCTGAAGAAAAACTGGCACAATTTTCTGAAATAGTTAAGAAAATGTTAGTTTCGTGGAATTTTATAGAGGAAAAATCAAATGTTGTGTTTGACGAACAGAATAAAGATTTATGTGTAGATGGAAAGCGTAAAGAACTGTTTGGGAAAGGTGCAAGGGCAATTATTAATTCTGCTTTCTTGATTGGATTGATGGAATATTGTTATGATAACAGGCTTTGTCATCCGGGCGTTGTAATTTTAGATACTCCGCTTACCACATTTAGAGAAAAGGACGCGGCTAAAAATGAAAAGGATGAAAGTGTTGGAAAAGACATAAAGATGGCGGTATATGAGAAATTAGCAACGGCATGTAAAGATTATCAGATAATTATCTTTGAAAATGAAGAACCGACTAAAGATTTAAAGAGTAATATTAATTATATTCATTTTTCGGGTAATGCTAATGTTGATAGAAAGGGATTTATACCAGAATAAATAGATTGTTAACTGAGAGGAAGGTTCAATTATGGCGATACCAACAAATATAAAAACTTTACTATCCGGCGAAGTTGTCGAATGGGCAAGAATTGAATTTAAAGAAACATGGGATCCGGCAGCTTCCTTGAAAACTGTGTGTGCGTTTGCCAATGACCTCGATAACTGGGGCGGTGGCTATATTGTCATAGGCGTGGAGGAAGAGAATGGTCGCCCAGTGTATCCGCTAAAGGGTGTGCCGGCAGAAAAGCTTGATAAATATCAGAAGGAAATATTTGCAAAATGTAAGCTTATCAGACCTGCATATATGCCGATTATTGGTGTAGAAACTTACCAGAATAAGAATTTTATAGTGATTTGGTGTCCTGGTGGTGAAACACGCCCATATTCATCTCCAAAAACAATGGATAAGGATAATAAGGAGCGTATTCACTATATTCGTAAGTCTTCTAATTCTGTGGAACCAACTGATGATGAGGAAAAGGATTTGTTTAACCTTGCAAATAGGGTTCCGTTTGACGATCAAGTAAATCATAAGGCGGAGATGTCGGATTTAAATATTACGCTTATTCAGAATTACCTGAAAGAGGTTAAAAGCTCTTTGTATGAGAAATCAAAAACGGGGGATTTTGTTGAAGTGTGCCAGGATATGAATATTGTTAGTACCTTGCCAGAATACATTAAGCCGAAGAATGTGGGTTTGATGTTCTTTAGCATGGAGCCGGACAAGTTCTTTCCGTATACCCAGATTGATGTAGTTCAGTTCCCGAGTGGACTTGGTGGTGATGATATTATCGAGAAAACTTTTAAAGGACCAATTCATCAACAACTTCGGGATGCGTTGCAGTATATCAAAAATGTTATTATCACAGAAAAAGTTGTAAAACATCCTGATAGGGCGGAAGCAGATCGTTTCTTTAATTTTCCGTATGCAGCGGTGGAGGAAGCATTATCGAACGCTGTATATCACCGTGCCTATGATGAGCGCGAGCCAATCGAGGTACGTGTTGAAAATGACAGAATAGAAATTGTTAGCTTTCCGGGACCTGATCGCTCTGTAACGATTGAAGGGTTAAAAAGCTATCGCGTATCAAACCGCCGATATAGAAATCGTCGAATTGGTGACTTCTTAAAAGAATTGCATTTAACAGAAGGTAGAAACACCGGATTCAAGAAGATTTTGGATGCTTTAGAAGCAAATGGCTCTCCAAAGCCGGAATTTGAGACGGATGAGGATAGAAGTTATTTTATAACAAGGTTGTTTATACATGAAGCCTTTACTAAGGACGTAAATGAGCGAAATTTGAGCGATAAAATGAGCGATAAAATGAGCGATAAAATGAGCGATAAATTGTCTGATAAAGAGAAAAAATTTATTGATATAATGGTTGAGCAATTTAAACGTAATGATTATATTACAACTGCAATTATGGTAAATGCTTCGGGAATGCCCATATCTACAGTTAGAAGATATATGACAAAGCTATGTGAAATGAACATAGTATATTCAGAAGGGAAGAATAAAGGAACAAAGTATTACTTGATGTAGCATACTGATTAAAGCAGGTGTCAGATGAAGAGGAAGAATATAGCATATGGATATTATTTTTTTATGGAATTCGGAGTTAAATAACGGACAAAGCAACGGAGTTATATTAAGTGGAAAGTATGACGTGTCGTTTAATTTGGCGAAGAAAAGTATTGCAATAAATAGAAACCGAGAGTATGTAAGGAATTTCTGGGGAAAAAATATTCAGGATTGCTTCGCAATAGTGGGTGAAAATGGTGCTGGTAAAACGATGCTGGTTAATAATATCATGTATACTGTTAGAGATGCAAAGCTTTATGAAAAAAATCGAGGAGAGTTTTTCTTGATTTATGAGGATGAAGACTCGAGAGTATTATATTTCATTTGTACGGAGAGTTTTATGACTTGGGAGATTGATGTACAAGAGAATATTATCTATCAATTTGAAACTAGTACCAATAATATTTTAAGAAATTGTGAAGTGGCATATTTCCACAATGCGCTAAATACTAATGACTATTTAGCACAAGCACGTTGTAAATATGATTTTTCTTTAAGTAATCAGATATATAAACATCGTTCTACAACATATGAAATGCATTATGATGATTTAAGTAAAGATGCTGTTATGAATTTTTATGGAAATGAGACATTTCGGATTATCTCATTCTTGTATGATTATGCATTGCATAACGATTTGGAAATTGAATTTCCTGTTCCACGATATATAACGATAGGTATAGCAGATGATTATTATAGTGAACAATACATTTTGGGACAGGCAAAGGGATTGCGAGTTGATAGGAACGAAGAAGAAAAACTTAGTGAAGATATTCAAAACTTTAGTAATGGAGTTGATAATATTATTCGGGTTTATGGAAGCACATGGATTAATTACACAATAAAAAATCTGATTTACAATGTTTTTAAAGAGTTGTGCATTCCGCCAACTACACCGCCAAATATAACGTACAGTCACAAGGATTTCTTTGAAGCATGTGATTTTTTGAGTAATGATAACAAGTTATCTACTATGAATGTATATCAATGTGCGTATAAAGTTATTAATAATTTACGTCATAAATTTGCTGAAGAAAGTAGGTATATTGATAATTTTGAAAGGTACGTCCAGTGGTTAGAAAAAAATAGTAATCAGATAATGGTACTTGAAAATAAGGGGTTAGTTCAATTGGATATATACGTAGAGGATAATACGGAAGAGTTTGTAACGCAATTGATATCTCTATATTCAAAGGTGAATTTTGCTTTTCCATTTTATACGTTTGCTTTTGGCATAAGTACAGGTGAGTATTATTTCTTGTCTATATTTTCTAATTTGTACTCGATGTTCAATCTCAAGAGCAATGATATTAATGTATATGATTGTATTAAACCTAATAAAAATGTCGATAGCTTGTTATTGATCTTTGACGAGGCAGATTTGTCTTTGCATCCCAAATGGCAAAGAATGTTTATGAAATGGTTGACAAATTTTTGTGAACACATATTTACAGATATTTCAATAAAGATTATTGTTACAACACACTCTCCAATATTATTATCGGATTTTCCGGGAAACAGTGTGCTTTATATAAAGAAATATGAAAATAAAATAATTTTTTGTAATTCAGACCGAAAGAATACATTTGGATGTAATATACATTCTCTGTTTTTGAATTCTTTTTTTCTTGAAAACTATGGAACTATTGGAGCGTTAGCAGAAGAGAAAATTAATGAAATCGCAAAAAAAATAAATACAGGAGAAATAGAACAAGAGAGTTTGATAAAGGTTGAAAAAACAATTAACTACATAGGAGAAGGTATAATAAAGGATAAATTGAAAGTTGCATTGCGTAAAAAGAAAAAGAATGTTGTGGATGAGACTGAAAAAGCTATAATACAAGAAACGGTTCTACAGTTAAAAAGACAGAAAATACATCTAGAACAGATGATAGCTAATCTTGAGGAAACTATTAATGATTAAAATTAATATTGATGAAATATCAAAAGAAGAAATTGAAAAGAAATTATGGGAAGACGCTAATTCAAATACTACAGGATTAATTCAAGTTTTGAATACCACTAAGGCGAAGCGTATCTTAATGAATAATCATAAAAGGATATATGATGTGCTATATGATACATTGACAGGCGATTTAAATGTTACAGAAGTAAAAAAATTATTATTAGCAGATCGAAAAGCATTAAAAGAATATATAGGAGTATTTGGGGATTATTCTTCTAATAAAAGACTATCGGATGAACTTTTGGATAATATATTTAGATATGATAGGTATTCCAATAGAATAGCAGCTGTTGAAATAATAAAAAAGATGAAAGTTACGGTTTGTCCATATTGTAATAGACAGTACATTTTTACATTATCAAATGGACAGGTTCGTCCTCAGTTTGACCATTATTATCCGAAAAGTCGATATCCATATCTTGCACTATCTCTATATAACATGATACCGAGTTGTAGTATATGTAATATGGCTAAGTCATCGTTGGATACCTTAAAAGAACCTATTTTATATCCCTTTGCAGAAGAAATGGGAGGTGAAGCGAAATTTGAAATTAAACGGAAAAGGAATGGGAATTTTGTGAGAATGCTTCAGGGAATATCTAGTGAATTTGTTATTGAACTAAATACTTCAAATTCAAAAAATAAGCTTGAAATTCAAAATCAAATGGAGAAAATGCATTTGAATAGTTTATATAATGAACATAAAGAATATGTTATGGATATTATTAAGTCAAAATATGTGAATTCGGCAGAGCGTGTGAATGAATTGTTGAAGCTATTTCCTAC
>ERZ1023633.664-NODE-664-length-13316-cov-6.966368_pt1 | contig 13316 bp, 15 predicted proteins | sample MGYA00380333_ERZ1023633 | MGnify/ENA primary metagenome ERZ1023633 (study PRJEB33179, sample SAMN07448972) | human gut metagenome | biome: Human-gut; feature: Human associated habitat; material: Faeces | host: Homo sapiens | place: India: Bhopal | collected...
ATGAAGGCTTTGACTTTGATTGATTTATACACTTTTTTGAAGCAAGTAGTAGAATTAGCAACGAACATATGCAGGGGTTATGGGCATGGGTGTTAGCTGGTGAAGTGAATCAACCCAGTTCGTTTTCACTTAGAACAGTTGAAACACTAAGTCAAATGACACAAAATGAGGCAAAGTTGTTCTTGGAGATTGTCGGTGTTGCGATGCAGACAATAGAGGGAATGTGGTTTGTGTTGGGGGAAGGGCCTTCTTCATTTAATTTAGATGAGGTTCAGGATCTAATTATTTCTAACAATAAGATTTGGCGTATGCAAGAGTGTGGTTTATTAAATCCTATTAAAGACAATATGTTAGTTTGGTATAATATTGAAAAAATATCCAGTCCTATTAGGATAAGTGATAGTTTTGCATTGATGAATAGAACAACATTGCTATTGTTTCACTCTTCAGAAAGGGGAAAAACAAGGGTTCAGAAGAAGATAGATAAGGAGAAAGTTACATTTTTTCCATATTATCCGCTTACTGAAACGGGTAGACAGTTGCTGTCCATTGTTTAGGCACAAGAGAAATATAATTATATTCTGGAATTAGGATATGCAATTAATAATCATAAAAGAGCTAAAACTAAGAGACTAGTAACCGCACATACGATTGAATGCATATGTGATGATAAAATTTATTTTGCAGATTCGGATTTGTTGGATTATAACTAAAAAAGTGACAATATATCACCAAATAGCATAGATTACTACATGCTGGTTAGGGGAGGTAGTTAGGTGTAGTTTTTTAGGAAAATGATTATTTTATGTGTGTATTGGATAATAGTAATCGACTTCTCGTTTTTTCCAATGCAATACTGAAATCATCATAGATATAGTCAACGGAAAGACCATTGTGGACAGTGTTTACTACTCCGATATCACTATTTTTCTGGTCTCGATAACTCATATATGTGCTAAGGGCATCGTTAATTTTATCATCTTTGAATGAAATGGAAATGGTACCGGGAATGTAATTCCCGGTATTATCTTTTCACCCGTCCCAATCATATCTGTTTGCTCGTCTAGTCTCATGGGTAATGAAATCACATCACTTACTGTAGAAATATCAAATTCCATAAAAGCGTTAATACTTACACCAAGAGCAGAAGAAATTTTCAATAATTGCTCAGGTTTCGGATTTCTATAACCAGTTTCATATTTCTTGATTGTGGAAAGGTTTATTCCTGAACGTGAGCTAAGCTTATCTTGGGACATTCCCTGCTCTTTTCTATATTTTCTAAGCAATTGTATTTGGGTCAGTCATTTCAGAACCTCATAGCTATACTATATTTATAATATCATAAAGTTCACACAAGTGAAACAAAAATATAATTAACACCGGACGCTCACAAATAAGAACTATATAATATAACTAAAGGGATTCACATATGTGGAATAGACAATAAGAAAAGGAGGAAATATTTATTTAATGAAGAGTGCTAAAAAATACATCTTTTGGTGCAGTTTCGAAAAGTATTATCTGATTTATTATAGCTGTGCGAGCTACAAATGAAGTTTAGACAACTGAGTATCAGTTACAGAGGTAGTGATAATTCTGGTTCAGTTACTTTGCACTTAACAACTGAAGCTTGCGATGAGTGTTGATGGATTGAAAAATGAAGATGGAGTGAGCAGAGTAGTTTGTACTGTGGAGGAAGGATAATAACCTATGAGGGTGTCTGAAGGAGATTTCCCGTTTCTCGAAAATGGCAGTAGAGTAGCTCGTGTTGCCAGTAGGGCATGGCGGCATAAACGTAGAAGTAGCTCATTTGTAACTCCCAAGTGTACGGGCGATGAGGGAATTAAATAGTCAGTGTGCACATACATAGTATCAAGATTTGAATAGAAGTAGGAGGATGCACAAAAGTATGAAATTATTATTAGTTATTTTGTTGGTAGAATTATTAGTATTGTATTATTCGATAGTGAAAGCTGTTGGAAATGTAGACCAGAGTATGGAAGAATTATTTGATGCATTCGTCTTTAGGGAGGAATGTTCAAATGAAGAAGCAGACAGATGCACAAAAGAAACAATTAGAAAATGATTTGCGAGATTGCATGAAATGCAAGTTTTTGGGGGAATGCCAATCGGTGCATACATAGCACTTGTGTAAAGGAAGAGACGAAGCACAAAACAAAAGAAAATGAATGTACGGATTGTCCCTATAGGCGAAATGAAGGATATGGTTTTCCTTGTATAAAAAAGCTACTGGGATAAAAGTGAAAGATTATGTATAGTAATCACGAATTTAGGCTGGAAGGAAAAAAGGAGGGATAGACATATTGAAGTTATCAGTGCGGCTCATGGCTGGTTCGGAATGAAAAACGTAAGTCAGGTATTTACAACTGGAGCCAAGGAAATTACAACGGAACCTTCTTTTTACGATAATGTAGTGGAGTTTAATGGTACTTATTACAAAGCAGGTGGTAAGCGACTTGAGGTAAGAGATTTGAAAGTAGAAAATGATAATTTCTACTTTCTCACATTGGCGGCGGTTGCAAAAGAGCTAAACAGACGAGAAATGAGAAATGCAAATATCCCCTTATCCATAGGGGGCTTCTTGCAAGATTTGGAGCAGAGGAGCACTTCAACGACTACTTATCAAAGGAGAAGGAAGTTGCCTTTAGATTCGATAATGGACAGTATCGTATCAAACTTGCAAGGGTGTCGGTATTCTCTCAGTGCTATGCAGCAGTAGACGATAAATTGAAGATTCTCCCGAAAAGGGTTGTGGTGGTTGATATTAGAAGTTGGACAATTGACATTATGCTGATTGAAGATTCTGCACCGGGTGAAGGGGAGTGATTCACAATCAGAGAGGGTTTGATTAAGTGTATATTATAATGAGATATATGTATTTTCTGATGAGTATGTTGAAAAATGGGATGAAGGAGCAGAGGCAGAAGCAGAGTATTATGCAAAACATCCAGAATTGCCGGAGGAAATTGAGGAAAGTGAAGAGAATAAGTTACACAGGAAAATTAATGTAGCAATTTGGTAGGGAGATCCAAAGAGGTTATTGATGAATTTGTAAAAGAAGGACTTATTTATGAAGAAGATAGATACCACAACATTGTGTTTAAGGGCAATGATAAACATGGTAACACTCTGTTTGCAAGCATGAGAGTTTTTTTGACCGAAATGGAAAGGGTTTCAAATGCGATGTGGCAGGCAATGTTTAATGTATGGAATGGGGAAAGCACTGAGATTACAGTATTTGAAGCTTATGAGTTATGCAGATATTTATAGTGATTTTTACAGTAACAAGCTTGCAGGAACATTCACAGATTACAACCATTAAGAGTTCTGCCTTGATAATGGCAAGCCAGGCAGAGTGGCAACAGAACAACTCATGCAGAAGTATTATGAAATGGGGTATGAGGTTGAGGACTGCCCACCACCAAAGAACTATAAGGATTACAGCAGGTGGTTGAAAGAGGCAAGGAAAAAAGTTTGCAAATTGGAGTGACGGAAAAGGAAGTCGAAAAACTTCGTCTGGATGCCAAGCAGAGAGGATTGAAGGAATCGGAATATCCCCGGTTCCTATTGTCGCAGAAGTCGAATGATTATCCTGAAATACGCATACTGCTTCGTGAGTTGATATATGAAGTAAATGCCATTGGCAACAACACCAATCAAATAACAACAAAACATAATTCAAAGCTATATGGTGAGGAGGACGGGCAACTTTTGGCTGCCTATATGAAAAAACTGAATCTGTTGATAAAGGAGGCAATAGAAGCCATTGGCAATCATCAGTAAGATACTCTAATTGGTGACTGTGGTTCCGGGTATGCAGGCAAGCATTTGAAGCAGGCTCTTGATTATATTGTGGAAGAACACAAGACAGGACAAATGGGTATCTTTCTTATACGGTCAGGTTGACAGTGCCTATGAGCAGATGTGTCAGACAAAGGTGCAGTTTGGTAAAACGGACCAGAGGCAGGGGTATCACATGATTATATCTTTTGGAGAGGGAGAAGTGGATGCAGCGTATAAGGATGTATGCAATCCTATCACAGGCGAGTTTAGAAAGGAACTCTATGACGATATTCTTTCTCTCTATGCAGAAATGGAGCAGTTCAGCAAAAACGGAGGTGAGAAGGGGCCGAGAATCCACAGGAGCCGGAGTTCCGTGTAGCGGTAACACCTTTTGAAAGAGACGGCAGCAATATTTGTGGTCTTGCCCGTATTTATTATGAGGACAACTTTGTGGTAAGCAATGTCAGCATTATTCAGGGCAAGGAAAAGTAGGTTGTGGCGATACACTCCTATATGGTAAAGCAGAATGGTGGTAAGTCACAGTACCAGGATGTATGTTTCCCGGTGACAAAGGAATTTCGTGAGAAATTGTATGATGCCCTTATGGCTGCTATCAACAGGAGAGGAATAAAGCCATGAATCAGGGAATGGAGCAAGCAATTTCACAGAGCATAGAAAGAGCAGAAATGAGACAGCCGGACAGAAATCTTCCCTTTCGTTAAGAATGAGGAATAATTATGTTCTTTGCGCTTGGAGGACTTTTCCTGTTATTATATGCAGAATAGAATCAAAAGTAAGATTGTAGGAGACGGGCTGTACAGTATTGCTCGGTTTGTTACCGATATTGTGATTGGGGAAGTCTTTGTGGTAGATGAGTATGGAGGAAAACTGGATAATTGTGTGGTTTTCTATTAGGGTGAGGTCGAGCACTTTGCTCAGTTTAATAAAAACTATGGAAAGAAAGGGCGGGAGATTATCATTGATAACTGCCAGAATACCATCTTCGGTGGATTTGCACCCAACTTAGAATCCGAAGAGGTATTGTCCAAGAGCCTTGGCAATAAGACAGTTGTGTCCGGCTCCCTTAGTATGGGAAAGAAAGATCCCAGCCAGTCGCTATAGATGATACAAAGACCATTGATGACACCGGATGAGTTAAAGTCCCTGTCCCAAGGAAACTTTATTGTGTCTAAAACAGACAGCCATCCTATGAGAACTACGCTGAAGCTATTCCTAAAGTGGGGAATTACCTTCGAGGAGCCATATGAGATTGAGCAAAAGTCAGCAAGAAAGATAGTCTATGCAGACAAACAGGAGATAGAAGAGATTATCCGCAGATATATGTGTTGTGTGGATGAGGAACTGGAAAGTGCGGAACCGGGTATTGCATCTAGAAGCGGTGGTATGCATCACATGTAAGAACAAAAAAGTAGCGTTCTTCTTGGGGAAAAGAGATTAAACATGGCATATGACAGAAAATATACCAGGCAGAATTGCCCCCATAGGGCTGTGGCGGTATATTTGTACCTAAAGGATCGGGCAAATAAGGGAGGCCACCTGCTATCCGGCAATCGGTACCATTGCCAGGAAACTGCATCTGTCTGTCAGCACCTTAAAACGTACCATTAGCGATTTGGAGGAAAAAGGCTTTATACGCAAGAAACAGTGCTGGCATGATAATGGTGGCAGAAGCAGTCTGTTGTTTGAAATTATAAGGTAAGCACAAAGGAGATACTGCGTAGACTGGGTGTACAATGGTATTGTTCACTATGCCCCATGCAGGGAAGGGAACAATTTTCCATAGGACAGTGAGAAATAATTCAAACTAATATGTTTGAAAAAAACAATCTCTAAGTGTTTCAGTTATGGTAGTTATTAGAATTAAAAAATATTATATCAGAGTTTACTTATTACTAGAATGTAAAGGATATAAGGAAGAGTGAGCGCAAATGATATTACGAAGACAGAATAAAAAAATCATTGTTGAAACAAATTGTGACGATTTATTTAGGATAAATGGGTTATCGGCATGACATAGTTAGGGTATTTATGCGCATTGTTAGGTATATGGATTTAGAACAATAGCACATTTGCAATATACAGATATTTTATATAATAAAATTAACCACTAAAATTCAAGTCAACAGTAGATATTTTGTGAATGAATTGTAGAAATATATTTCTTGATATAAAAGGGAGAATTTGTAGTCTTTGGAGAGGGATTATAAACAACACTACTACTATACAGGGAGAATATGATTGTAAATTTACAATACAATTATACAAAATTTACATGTTAATACGTGAAATACTAGATAAAAAAGATAAAAGTACTATAGCAATAAAGCAAGGCAATAAATTTATTACATATCAGAACTTAATTGACAAATCTAGAGAATTTGCAAAACGGATTGAAGAACATGCCGAAAAGGATAGTCTAACAGTAGGTATTTTTCAAAAAAATTCAATCAATTATGCAATTTCCTATTTTGGTATACTTTTTGCAAATAAGATAATAGTACCAATTGGAATACAAACAAAAGAGCCGGAATTAATAAGTACCATGAAATATTGTGAAGTAGATATTATTGTTACGGACTCTGAAAATAAAGAATTTGTTGTAAATTGCATGCGTCAATATGAATTTAAGGTTAGCGTGTATATTATTGATAATGATGAAATGATATGTTTGAATATAGAGAAAAAAAGCATTAAAAAGAGCAAGTATTTATCTTTAAACGGTAATGAAGAAGATGTGGTAATCATGCTACATACATCGGGAACAACTAGTAATCCCAAAAGGGTAATGCTTTCGTCAAAGAATTTAATCTGTAACATTGAATCTAATATAAAGTCATTAAAATTAACCAAGCAAGATAAAGTTTTAATTGCGATGCCAATGTTTTTTGGGTACTGTAATACGGCCCAATTTTTGACACATATTTACCTGGGGGCAATGATTGTTATTTTAGATAACATTTTTGTTCCAAAATTATTTTTCCAAACTGTTGAAGAAGAAAAAATTACTAATTTTACGGGCGTTCCTACTATGCTATTAATGCTATTAGAGTATAGATATTATGACAAGTATGATTTTAGCACACTTAGATATATCTGCTTTGGAGGAGGTATAATGCCCGTAGATAAATTGAAACAACTTATCGTTAAATATCCAACAGTAGGATTTGTGCATACATACGGGCAGACTGAATGTGCGCCGCGGGTAACGGCTTTGCTACCAAATAAAGCATTAAAGAAAATTGGTTCGGTTGGGAAACCTATTCCAGGTGTGAGGGTTCGAATAGTAGATATGAATGATAATCCTGTGGGAAAGATGGAAACAGGAGAAATAGTTGTTCAAGGGAAAAATGTTATGAGAGGTTACTATAAACAGATAGAAAAGACTAACGCTGTCATACGAGACAAATGGCTACATACAGGAGATTTAGGGTATTTTGATAAAGATGGATATTTATTCCTGACAGGACGACTAAAAAATATGTTAATTTCGGGAGGAATTAATATATATCCAGAAGAAATTGAACAATTATTGTTGCAACATGAATGTGTCGCAGATGCATTAGTTGTAGGAAAAACACATGATTTGTTAGGAGAAGTTCCAGTTGCAAAGATTGTTTTAAAAAAGAAAGTAAGTGCGTTAGAGTTAAGAGAATTCTGTAAAGAAAAAATGGCAGCATATAAAATACCCGTTGAATTTGAGATTGTAAATAAATTGGATAAAACTTATAACGGGAAAGTAAAACGATATTAAGGAGAGCTGAAATGAATATAGAAAAGAGATTAAAAAGTATAATTATGAATGTGGCACTAAATGGTATTCGGGAAGAGGATATTTCTAAAGACACCATATTAACGATTGATTTGGGATATGATTCAATAAAACTTGTAGAGTTAGTGGTGGAAATTGAAAATGAATTTAACATAATTATGGATGATGAAGATTTGGATGTTGAAAAGCTATCAGTTTATAACAAGTTGTTAGAAACAATAATTGCAAAAGTGTCTTAGACAACCTTTAGTGTTTTGGTGTTTTATAAATAGAATGGGTGGAAGAAATAGATGGTAGTGGATATTTCTAATAAAGTTATCATTATTACTGGCGGTTCTAGGGGGATAGGAAAAGCAGTAGCTAGAAAAGTTGCCCAAGAGCGAGCAAAAGTTGTGATTAATTACTGCAATAGTGATATAGAAGCAAAAAAAGTTTTTGGTGAAATATCATCCTATAATAATGAATGCATGCTAATTAGAGCGGATATAACTAAACAGTCTGATGTTACAAACATGTATACAAAGGTTATTGAAAAATATGGGCGTGTAGATGTGCTTATTAATAATGCAGGAATTATTGATGATGAAGCAGCACATATAATGTCAGTTGTTAAATGGCAGAAAGTTATAGATGTTAACTTAACAGGTACCTTTTTTTGCTGTCAAGAATTTATGAAAATAATGATAAAACAAAATAATGGGAAAATAATAAATATTGCCTCGTTGAAAGGACAAGAAGGTGCTGCACAGCAAGTAAATTATGCGTCGTCAAAGGCAGGGGTTATTGCACTTACGAAATCCTTGGCACAAGAAGTTGGAAAATATAATATCTCCGTAAATGCAGTATGTCCTGGCTTTATAGTTACGGATTTGAATAAACATGATGATAATAAAAGAATAAATGCTATAAAAAGAAGTCTACTTCCAATAGATAAGATGATGGATGATGTTGTAAACTTTATGGTCTACATGTCGTCGGATTATTTTAATGGAATAAGTGGTAGAGTATTTAATCTAGATTCAAGATATTGATAGAAAATAGTTTGGCTATGTTACAAACACTTTATAACTATGTGGAGGTTCTGATGAGAATATCATATGAACAGAACCAAGTAGAGATTGGGAATATTGTACTTGGAGCTAATTTTAAAAAAGAGTTATTAAGCACGAGAGATGTTGAATCTATGCTAAATATTTTTTTTGAAAAAGGAGGAAAATGTATTGATATCGCAAGGAGTTACAATAATGGCCTAAGTGAAGTGTTTGTCGGGAGATGGCTTATGAATAGCGGTTTGCGTAACAAAATAATAGTATCAACTAAAGGAGGACATCCACAGAAGGAAAATTGCGCTAGATTATCTAGGAATGCTATAGAATTAGATTTAGATGCAAGTTTGAAGGCATTAAAAACAGACTATGTTGATTTGTATTGGCTTCATCGAGATGATGAGAATTTATCAACGGATGAAATTGTTGATTACTTAAATTCTTTTGTAAAGGCAGGAAAAATCAAATTTTTTGGAGCATCAAATTGGAGTTTTCATAGATTGTTAAAAGCGAATACATATGCGAAAAGGACAGGTCAAATGGGGTTCTCCTGTTCACAGATACAGTGGTCTGTTGGAACCCCAAATCCATGTTATTATGATGACTTTGGAATGAAGTACATGAATGTGCAAGAATATAATTTATATAAGGTCAGTAAATTCCCATTGTTTGTTTATTCGTCGCAAGCAAAAGGCTTTTTTTATTACATTAATAATAAAAGAAAATTTGGATATCAACAAGAAAAATTTGACAATGAAATAAATAGAGAAATATATAAAGAACTTTACAGCCTTGCTAAGAAATATAATGTACCGCTTAGTTATCCTGTTCTAGGATTTATATTGTCTAGTCCGCTCAATGTAGTTCCTATCGTAGGTTGTCGTACAGAGTATGATTTGATAGAGTGCTTTTCTGCGATTAAATTTCAATTACAAAAAAAGGAATATCAGAATTTATATGATATACAAAGAAAATATGTTATAGGAAATACAGATTTTGCTAAGACAAAATATGATTCAAAAGAATAGGAGTATGATGCATGTATTATAGTGAACTACTTGAAACCGAGATTATTCAAAATAGAATAAAGCTAATGGAAAAAGAAAACCTAAAAAAAAGACTGCAAGATAAGAGCGTATTAGTTACGGGTGGAGCAGGAACTGTAGGTAGAAAGTTGTGTGAAAAATTATTAGAATTTGATGCAAAGAAAGTAATTGTACTAGATAATAATGAATTGTCAATATTTAATATGTCAAATGATCTTGCAGAATCGATTAGTGATAGATTAATTGATATAAAGCTAGGTTCTGTACTGGATAATGGTTTGTTGGAATATATTTTTCGCTTATATAGTCCGAATATAGTGATCCATGCAGCAGCTTATAAACATGTATCCATTGCAGATAAAAATCCTGCCGAAGCCGTGAAATGTAACGTTCAAGGAACCCTTAATATACTTAATTTTTGTAAATTGTTTAAGGTTGAAAACTTTGTTTATTTATCATCTGATAAGGCTGTAAACCCAAGCAGTATAATGGGGGTAACTAAAAGAATAGGTGAATTATTGGTTAGATATTTTAATATGAAAACAGAAGGTAACTATTCTATTATACGATTTGGGAATGTTTTTGGGAGTAGTGGAAGTGTTGGGCAAATTTTTGTCGAGCAAATAGTTAATAAAAAAAAATTAACGATAACACATCCTGATATGGAACGTTATTTTATGTCATTAAATGATGCTGTAAATTTAATTATTTCTTCTATAGCTTTATATGAGACGGGAGAGATATTTATATGCGACATGAAGCAATCTATAAAGATAGTTGATTTAGCTAAACGTTTAATTTTAGCATTAGGGTATACAGAGCAAGAAATAGAAATTCAATATTCTAATATTCGTGAGGGAGAAAGTTTGTTTGAAGAATTAAGTTATCCATATGAAGTTTTAAGAAAGTCTGCTATCAAAAATATTATGATCTGTGATTCATACAATCAGGACAAGAATGAGAATAGCATTATCGAAAAAGTATATAATTTAATGCAACATTTATATTCTGAGAATATGATACAATATATAACCGATATAGTTCCAGAGTATAAAGCAAAAAAGGAAAATAAAGTATTGCATTAAATAATAAAATTTATTAATTAGGAACTAAAATTATTGCTATAATGAGATTAATAATGGAACACACTTTTTAGATTGTGATGACTTTGTTTAATAAATTCTTAAAACAGATTTGTATAGCGGAAAAGTTACTGGAGGTCAAGTGAGTGAGAATAACGCAGGAAAATTGTTGTAACTCAGTTGTTTAAGAAATCTAGCAAAACTGTAGAGCAGAATGGCTTGGCATTAGCAGAAAAAGGTCCTAACAATCAATCATAAGGCAAATATCAATAATTAATTGTAACTGAAGCGACATACGTGCTAATTCTTTGCGAGTAATGTTACTTGCTGGAAAGGAAATAGAGCTAAAATGCTCTATTTCCTGTACCTTCTAGTTTATATGTCAGTGTTTGATAAAATGAAATTTCCGTGGTTTAGGATTATTTATGGAGATATACAAGGTGTAAAAATTGATTATCAAGAAATAACACTTGATTATATAGGAGTGAAAATGAAAATTCGGAAATATAAATTGGGATGTAATTGGTCTTTGGCACTAAAAAGAATGATTATAGATAATAAAATTGAAATTGACTATATAAAGGCAGGAGAACAAAAAGATTTTCTGGAATTAGTATCTGAGATGCGTATGCTTAGGCCGATTCTTCTACATGGAGGATTGGGTTATTCTGTGCGAACAGGGATTACTGACGTTGAAAAGATAGATTTTGAATATTTAAACAACCTTATTACATATTGTGCAACTCCTCAATACGGCATTCATATAGCCTTATCACAAAAAGAACAAGGACAATTATTAACAGATGAAAAAGTATTTTCGCACATGTCATCGGTAATTAACATGTTTAAGAAATATCTAAAAGTGCCACTACTGCTGGAAAATACTCCAGATTGTCTAATTGATAGACGCTTTTATAAGTTTATTCCATATGTATTGCCGGAACAAATCAATCGGTTGGCATACGATAATGATGTGTCATTGTTGCTTGATATAACTCATGCGAAAATTACAGCAAAATTCCATGGATGGGATATCTATGGATATTTAGATTCATTATTGCTTGATAGAGTAAAAGAAATTCATGTAAATGGTTGTGGACATGATAAAGAGGGGATTCTAATGGATTCACATCAAAAAATGGAAAATGAGGATTTTGCCTTATTAGATTGGGTCTTATGTAGGACAAATCCAGAAATTATTTCATTAGAATATAGTGGAAAAAATCATGAAACCATAGAGGAAATAGAAAATAATATTTTAGAGTTCTTTGAATTTTTCTAATACATTTATTAAGTAATTGGTTTACAATGTTGACGATAACAAATTCATTTATCAATAGCGAAAAAATATGTTATTATATATGTACCTTTTCATTGTATTTTTTTAGTAGAATTGTTTCTATTGTAGTATGGAGTTAAGAAGGAGGATATTGAGAAATGAATGAGTTAGATGAATTAACAAAGTTAGCAATGGAATTACAAGCTATTGCACAAAACGGATTAACTTATACAAAAGATATGTTTGATAAAGAGCGTTTTGAAAGAATAAGGGATATCTCAGCAGAAATAATGGTGATAAAAACAGGATTTTCATTTGAAAAAGTAAAAAGTTTATTTTGTAATGAGGTAGGATATCAAACACCTAAATTAGAAACTCGAGCAGTGATTTTTAAAGAAAATAAAATACTATTAGTCAAAGAGAAGGACAAATGGGCACTTCCTGGTGGTTGGATAGACTATAATGAAACAGTTGCTTCTAATACAATTAAAGAAGTAAAAGAAGAGGCGGGGGTAGATGTTGTCCCTATTAAAGTTATATCTATACAAAGTAGGAATATGCATAATTATCCTAAATATGCATATGAGATATGTAAGGTTTTTGTTATGTGTATGGAAAAAGGAGGTTGTTTTCAAGAAAATAAAGAAACGACAGAAAGTAATTATTTTGCATTAGATAATTTGCCGGAATTAGATGAGGATAAAAATGTATATGAACAAATAAAAATGTGTTTTGATGCATATGAATCTGAAAATTGGAGTGTGATATTTGATTAGCATAGGGATAAGTTTTGATATTTCTATGTATATGAAAGCAATTTTGTCTTTGAAAATACAATGAGAAGGGGTAAAAAGCGAAATGCATCGATTTTACAAATTTATAAATGAAGTAAAGAATAATTGTCAATACTATGATAAATTAGACGTTAAAAAATACAATGATGATTTTTATAATGAGTATCCATGTTCGAGTAAGAAGGACTTGTTAGATAACTATAAATATTGTGTGAATAGCAAAGTTATAAATCCGCAGGATGGTACCATTTTCGAAAATATAATGTCGGTTAATGATTTGAGTAGAAATCACGATAAAAAAATAACAATTAGTGGAGAAAATGTACACATCGAAACAACATCAGGAACAACAGGGAAACCATTGCCTATTCTTAAAACAGATAAGGGAAGATTGCTAGAAGGTACGCATTTATTGAACTGTAGGAAAACTATTGATAAGAATGCAAATATTGATAATGGATTTTTGCTTATACAT
>ERZ1023633.668-NODE-668-length-13310-cov-37.653338_pt1 | contig 13310 bp, 13 predicted proteins | sample MGYA00380333_ERZ1023633 | MGnify/ENA primary metagenome ERZ1023633 (study PRJEB33179, sample SAMN07448972) | human gut metagenome | biome: Human-gut; feature: Human associated habitat; material: Faeces | host: Homo sapiens | place: India: Bhopal | collected...
TCACCGATTACAACCTCGGCGAACTTTGGCTTGCTGTTTAATTGTTTCTTGCCTTGTACCATAATTTGAATAATTTAAAATCATGGTGCAAAGGTACGAAACTTTATATAGGCACACAATACGGCTTTCACCGAATACTTACCTTACGAATTGTAAGTATTCTGTATCACCTCTATATTACCGATAAACATATAAGGTTTAGCCCACTACCAGCTAATGCCAGTAGAGGTTATACCATAATTTGACTAAATTTTAATTTCTTTTTTATTATTCTTCATCTTCCCAAAACTCAGGAAGAAGAGTATAAAGTTTATCCTTTGGCGTTGTCTTTATGTTTTTCAACACATAACAGAGCCAACGCTCAGGATTTTTATCCAACACCTTGCAGGCGCCAAACAACGAGTACATCATTACAGACTGCTTACAAACCACCACGTCAAACTATCATTTACTGAAGCCATCATAAGTTGTATATAGCCATATTGAAAGCTTGCCATTTAAATATTTTTACTCATGAGAAAATGCTCCATCATCATATAATTGTACATTATCACGGGTAGCTAATTTTTCCCTTCTTATATTATTAAAAACAGCAAATTTCTCTATTAACGCCTTGAACTTTGCATTTTCATCCTGTAAGCTGTTATAAAATAACATTAAGAGTTCATACTCTGAAAGCTGGGACCTGACAATACAGGCATAGTCGTACCTTTCCTCTTCTGTTTCAATGAGAGGAGACTCATTTACAAACTTAAAGATACGGTAAAGATGCCTGAAATAATGATCAAAGACCTCTATATCCGGAACTCTGGAATATTGATGCAAGCCTTTGCGCTGTAAATACAACCCAACACCCCTGATAGGTTCGTCAAAATCCAACTCTTTATATGTATAGAATTTATTGAATACCATTCTTCCATCACACTCAAAGGGATCTGCACCATCAGGACAATCATAGTGCAAATTTCTTGTTATGGTCTCCTGTAAATTGAGCATATTGAAAAAAGTATTCTCAAAACGTTGAAGATTTAACGTCTTATTCTGCTTTTTGAATTCTATACTCTGCTGCCGCAGTTCCTGTTTGGCTTCATCCAATTCTTCTCGCTGCATGCTCAACTCATCCTTTTGCATAATAAGGGTAATAATAAGACCTGCAAATGCTAAACCAGAGAACAAAGCATTGAGAGCACCAAAAGAATCACCGAACGTTCCTCTGATATTCCAATTTGACCAATGGGTACATACAAAACCTAAAGAAACGAAAAACAGTAATAAAACGAATAGTACCATAAGGATACTCCAAACAGAATACTTGTCCATATTTTTTATGTATATCATATACCTCTTCACACAAGCCCCCTCCTCCTCAGAAGGAGGGGGATGTAACTATTCCTACTCAGAGCCTTCATTTCGGTATCATGACTCTTGTAACCTTTTATGATTTGATGATGCTTTATCTGCGGCGAGATACAGACCGGTAGAATCTATAACAACATAAATATTCCCATTACTTCGAGTGGTCAATACTTTACCAAAGTAGGTGCATTCATCGCTTGCATTATAGTATACCACACCATTTGCGTAATTGGAATAACCAGAATACACATCAGAACCTTCTTTTGATGCCTCAGTATCCTTTGACAAAATGATTACTTTCACCTTACCCGTTAGGTTAAAAAGAGCTTTAGGAAATCCAGAATCATGGCCATGGTGGGGAGCTATAAGCACATCAATCCCTTGTCTCATTAAGTCACGAAAATTTTTATTATTCTTAGAAAGCCATTCCCATCCCGCAGTCTCCAAATCACCAGCAAACAGAAATCTCACACCTTCATATTTAATGTAACGTATTATACTGCTATTATTTCTAACTTTGCCCTTAAGGGTAAGTTCGCTCTTAACCGTTTCAATCGGTATAGAGAAGGTAGTGTCAACGTCAAAGCCCCAATCAATAGTTTCAGAATTATCACCTCGATACACCTTATCTAATTTTTTCTTATAAGTGTCATCAATGGTGTTGGCATCATCAAACTTTTCTGTATAAGTATGGCATAATAGATAAGGTTCCAATTCTTTACAAATCCGCTCTGCATTCCTTACATGGTCACTATCAGGATGAGTAATATGAAGCAGTGCTAATGGATAGGACTTCCCCGTAGAAGTCACATAAGGTTTCGCCTTAAACAAATCACCCGTGCCATTTCTACAATCGTTTATAAAATCTACAGGATTTTGTTTTTCGTTTGAAGAACCACAGTCTATCATCATCGCGTACTTATTGGGCGAGCAAATATAATTGCAAGACGCGTTGCCCACGTCAAATACTACTATTTCCATATCTTAACTTAACAACATTGGTAAATACAATCTCACTTGCATCATGACCTTCCATTCTGCCTCTTTAGACAGCAGTTCTACACTCTCTTTACTGAGTCCAAATAGCCATGTACCTATAGCATAGGCTTTTTTGTGTTCTTCTTCAGAGGGTTTCAAACTCTTAAAGTCATCCCACAGTATGTTTCTTTTTAGTTTTGCTATGATTCTTTCTCCTGCCACAGCTGACGTATCACTATTCTTCAGTTGAGTTATTTCTTCAGATGTTATATGGTGCGCTACCACAACCTCTGGGTAAATGTTATCATGCTTAAGGTTTTCCACAAAACCTTTCAGCATTCTTTCATTAACGTCCCATTCCAATAGTGCATAGGCAAACCTCTTATCTGGATGTGCTTTCATAAATAGGTTCTGCTGTACCTGTATCTTCTTAATACGTTGCATGAATACTTCAGAAGTCCTCTTCAAAGTAATCAGTGGGTTAAATACCCACTTGTCAGACACCTTACCATTTCCAGCATCGCTAACTATGATGTACGAGCATTTGTATGGACTCATCTTGTCCGTTAGCACATGGGTTCCCTGGTTATCATACAACCCGCCATCCAGCAACATGGGTAGTTTCTTTCCTTTCATGACGCTTGTTCTAAAAGTTTGAGGTATTCGTATCGGACAGAAAGCAAACGGCACACACGATGACGCCATAACAGCCTTCGACACAGGAAAGTGCTCATGGTAAAACGCGTCAACCCCATAATAATAGTTATACATCCTCTCACGTGAAAACGTAAACTGTGACACCGTCGGGTAATCCGTTGCATTGATGGTTACAATGGGGTAAGCCTTCAAATCCTTGAGTTTCTTTCCATGGAAAAACAACCAGTCATATTGCATAGCTATCAGGAAGCTTACAGGTAAGACCTTATACCATACAAACCACAACACAAGCAGGAATAACCACGCCCAGCTTCCCCAAACATAAAAAGTCAAAACCACAAGAGTTAAGACAACCGCCAAATTAATCAAAGCTAGGCCCAACACTCCTTTGCGTATCTTTTTACTAAACGTCTCCTCAAAACTCTTGTAATCACCATCATATAGTGCATAATAGGCAGCAATGATAGAACCACCAGACACAGACGATATCACATCCACTTTGTTCAAAACACATAGTTTATGCAGGGCACGCAACGCACCAATATGGTACGCTGCAGCCCTATAACCGCCGCCCGAAAGGGCCAAGCCAATTCTTTTACCATCGTTCGTCATAACCTAATCTTCTTTGACACTACCTAGATACTTCATTCCATCATGTTTCCCGTGATTGGTATTTTGCACCATACCATCAGTCTTCGTATATCCCGACTCTGAGACAAAAACATCCAGATAGTCACCATTCGTCTCAAACAAAATATCGCCTGCTGTATTCTGCGTAATGGTGTCATAGTCGCTATAGTAATCCAGTTCGTCACTGGGTGCTTCGCCAACAATCACCAACTTTGGTGTTAACTTATCCATCAATGACGACGGTATATGACCACTCTTTCTGCCGTGGTGGGGTGCAAATACTATGGTCATATGTGTGTTTGTTACTTTCTTATCAAACTCTTCCTGCATATCCGTTTCCATGTCACCCATCCACAGAAACGAAAATTTGCCTACAAGATACTTGATAGCCGGTGAAATGTTGTTTGGGCTTCCACCATCTGCAGCCGTCTCTAAAGCCTCTTGGTACATGTCATCATCAGTGATAGGCCAAAGACAATGTAAACCCGAGTGGTCTCTACCATCTCCCGATACGTTCATCCACTTGCGCTTGCAACCTTTATGGAGACTAAAACTCTTCTTGTTGTCATCTCGCAGTTTCTTGTATCTCTTGAAATCATCCGATTCTGTTCCCTTTTTGGTGGTCTCATTGTCGACACGATAGAAATTCTCGATACCGAATTTGTCGTCATAATCCACAATTCCCTTAATGTGGTCATCATCAGGATGTGTGGAAATGAAGCGCCTGATAGCCTTGTCTGATGATTCTGATTCTATCTCGTCAAGAATAACATCCTTAACATCATCTGTTAGACAGCAGTCAATTGTTGTGAAGTTGTCTGTATTGTGTCGGATGTAGAACATGTCTCCATTGCCGACTGAAAAACTTTTAATTTTGCTCATCTTTATACTTTTTAAATATTTAAAATTTTCGGTGCAAAGATATACAAAATTAACATAAAAACAAAATTTATATCAACAAAAAAAATCGTTTTTTACAGAAAAAACCTCAATTTAGCAGTTCTCTCCACTGTGTTTCACGTATTTTTTTTGGATTACACCTAAAAGAATTCGCTAAAATAGAAATCTTCAGAATGAATCATGTCGGTTTTGTATTCACGTATTGCGTCCTCTAAAATCATGTCATAAATCGTAGGCTTTACCCCCCATTTATCAGAGTTCTCAACTTGCAATCGCAGGTTTTGGTTCTTATGAAGGTCTCCTAGTGTCAATTTTTCAACATATGATTGTCCTGTTTTATCCTTAATTACAAATCTCAAAGAATCACGACGTATCAAAGGATCATCCAAATTACTGAAATTTTGTGAAGCGATAATCAACTGGGAATCATTCGATGCACCTAAAAAGAATTTCATCAGTTGCTGCAAGGTCTTTGGATGAATACCATTTATGCAATCATCCAGTAATACCGTTTTATGTTCCGATATAGATTCGTGTATGCAAAGAATAAGCCGTAGTATTTCTTTAGTACCTTCACTCTGCACTTCTAAATCCAATGGCTGAGGTCGTTTCCACCCCACATCATGATAAATCTTTACCGCATAGTCTGGGGCCATCTCTAGAAAGTCCATCATCATTCTACGCTCCTCTTCATCCATGTGTTTCATCCTACTTCGAAAAAATGATGGCATTTTTTTAGGTAGTGGTATTTTTTCAAAGTTAACAATATTACTCCCTATTGACTTTAGCAGCGCTAATATCACTTTCTTCAGTTCTCTTCCATCTTGCATTTTCCCATCTGGTAGCATATCGCCCAAATCAATGTCGCTTAATTCCACCAGTTCGATTCCATTGCGAAAAAAAGAAAACTGATCATGCAACACCTTATTATATATATTAGCACCTGTAATAATGCTAATCACGGAATTATTCCTCAAAAGTGCTGTTCTAATATAATATGCGGTGTCGTCATCCATTTCCATCGCTTTCCCGTATTCAACCCTGGAGACTTTCTTTTCAATGTCATACCATCGATGATACATCTCAACTTCTGTCACCACTTTCAGCAAAGTCAATCGCTCTTCCAGAATAGCATTTTCGTTCCATTTAATGTAGTAACGATATCTATACCCATCAAAATGATATATCAGCTCTATTTCCGATGGTAGATGCTCTTCCCTGTAAGGATCTAATGCAAATTCATGATAAGGTAAAGGCTCTATTTTATCTTCATGAGTTACTATCACCAAGTCTTGCAACGTCTCAAATGCCTTAAGTAGTTTCGACTTGCCTGCTCCATTGTTACCATATAGGTATACCATTTTCAATAGATTTACTCGATTCTGCTCTATATAGCCAGAATACATATCATCTAATGATCTGTTTCTTTCCCTACCTGCAACAAATGAAATCTTTGTTGTCTCATTAAAACAATAGAAATTGGTTATAGCGATGGATTCTATCATAATTATCTTTTTTTTCCTGCAAAAATAATAAAAAAAAATATATATAACGGCAGATTTACCGAAAAATCCTCAATTTGGATCGTTTTTTTTACTTAGATTGCCATTCTTGACTAAAAAACGAAGTGCATCTGTTAATACATCTCATTTCACTATTGTCCGGATAAGAAACTACCTTGCTATCAAAGAAGGTGCTGCCCTCTTCGAGTGTAAACTCATAGATGATGACCTCTGCACCCTTTGCCTTAATATGCGTAAGCGGTCACTTTAGGTACGTTAAGCCATAAAATGAATGCCTTTTTATTATCTTTTAAGAAAAATCATTTGATTTTATGCCCAAGCAGTAACTGTGTAAGTATCCGCTCAACGCCGTATTGCATATCTCAAAATAATATTGTAACTTTGCACGGCGGCATCATTTTCCTAATTTTGAAACAAGAATACGAAGTTTAGCCCTCCATCAGCACAAGCTAATGGAGGTTATACCTTAATTTGACTAAATTTGAAATTCATATTTATTGTTCTTCATCTTCCCATAACACAGGAAGAAGAGTATATAAGCCTTCTTACCCATCACCATGTCACGGATCAGGCGTTCGGTATCATTGTTGTCCAAAGGCATATCTGGGATATCTATATAATTGGTCACCTTATCATAGATGGTTTCACGTTCTTCCTTACTAAAGACTACCCGCTCACGCTTTTGAGTAAATATCATTCTGACAAGAGAGGCTATCTGCTCGGTCTTAGCTCCGCTTTTTTGTCTACATCAGACTCACGCATATCCTTCGCCTCATTATCACCGATTACAACCTCGGCGAACTTTGGCTTACTGCTTAATTGTTTCTTACCTTGTACCATAATTTGAATAATTTAAAATCATGGTGCAAAGATACGAAACTTTATCTAGGCACACAATACGGCTTTCACCGAATACTTACGTTTATTCTGGCATTGCAGTTGTATACCCCTCACGCTCGCCATGATGAAGGAAATTTGCTTTATTTCTATGCGTAGAGAAAACCTTACAGCCTATTTGCTTTAACGCATTGATGGTACATTGATTCAAATAGTGTCCTTGTTTTTCTGTAGAAATGTAAGCCTCCTTGGGATGCAAATACAAAATTGTGTTGCTATCAAGATTATGTTTGCTTCCATGATGTGGGACTTTTAGCCAAAATACATTTTTGATTGTATCTCTATGGCATTGTGGTATATTTGCTAATGCTTCTACACCAGCGTCTCCCATAAACAAGTATTTTTTTCCTGCTTCAGGCTCAAACATTAAAATTATGCTACTTTGATTATGAACAGAAGCATCATCACTTGCATCATCCAAAGCCTTACTCAAACAAGTTGCAGTAGGTTCAAATGCCTCATTGTCGTCTTTTGCATCATAAGAATAGCCTTTCAGATTATCATATCTCATATTGGGTGCAAGTTTCTCAAAATATCCCTGAGTCGGACCAATAATAGTGAAGCCTAAAAAATCTTTGTCCTTGTATGGCGTTTGATAAAAATTCCCTGTTTTCATGTTCTTACAATAAACAGGCTGAGCGAACTTGTCAGATACTGGGATATTTAGTGATGTTATCAATTCCAAAAGATTACTGTCACCTTGGTCAAACAATCTCGCAACTCTATTTGTCAAAGTCGTTTTCTTTATTTCATTTTGCACTTGGGTGACTTTGACATGGTTCTGAGGATTGTTCAACCAAAATTGCTTAATAGATATAGCATCTTTTTCCTTGTCTTTGATTTTCTCCAACATCTTAACAAATCCACCAAAATGGTCATCATCGGGATGTGTTACAATTGCCAGATCTATTACATGATTCGGATACCATTTTTTTATGTGATTGATTATATTTTGACCATCATTGTAAGTGCCAGCATCTACCAAAATCAATTTGTGATTTCCTTTACTATCCACATAATAAATAATAAAGCAATCTGCAGCACCAACAGAAAGCATTTCTATTTTATAATCCACAATCCTTAAAGGTTGTGGCTGTTTTAGTTTAAAATCTTGCATTTTACCAATTATATTCTGAATTTCCTATATATGCATTAAACAATGCACGAGCATAACTATATCCTTTGCTTTTCAAACTTACATAAACAATAATGCCTAAAAGTATTTGAAAAACAAGAGCGATTAGTGTAATTTGCCAATTATCAACTACACCAAAAATATTCAAGAATAAAATTATCAGTAAGAAGGATGTGGAATAAACGGCTCCACCCAGATAATTTCGGCAAAATCCAAAATCAATATTGTATTGAAGGAGATTCGGGTTATTCCTTGTCACCTCACGAATTTTTCCAACCCCATCAACTATAGTTTTCTTTGCTTCCAACAAATTGTTTTGCTCTTTAACTTCGCTCAACAGCTTTATGCCAAAGTCTTCTTTTAATTTCGACGCTATAGTTTTTATCATGTTTGCTGACAATCGTTTTTTATCAGACCATAATAAAAGTTTAGTAGTTGGCATTTCAGTTTCATCCTCCTTAAAGAGGGGAAACTGGAAAAACATTTTTGAAGCATCCCTAAATAATTGACGTGCAAAATAACCAATTGCACCATAAACAACTCCAACAGGTACAAATATTCCAATTTGCGAAAGAACAGTTCCAAAACTATCTTGTAATTGGCTATACCAAGAAGATAAAATTTGCGTTGTAACAATTGCTGGTATCAACATTGATATTATCGCTGGATATTTCCGAGCATAAGTTTCATAATCCTTCATATTTATTCGTTTTACATGATTGCATTTAAATATATTCCATCAGTACCCATAATTAGTTGCACAAATGGTAAATCTTCATCACTCATTTGCTCACTCATTTTGGCAAATTGCTCTTTATCTAAAAAACTTGGTGAAGAACTTGCATTTGGATGAGAGTGCCATTCTCCTAAATATCTTACCTGATGATACGTCCTTTTAGAAATATGTTCCAACACATTCAACATACCATTGAAGCCTCTTTCGAAATAATTGTAAGAACATTTACTGTCTGATGGAGCGTGGTGTTGATAAAAAATGTATATATTTTTTGCGTCTTTATCATAGCAGCCAAAGAGACAACCTCCAGTTTCTTTAGTCAAATCTGCTTTACGCAGTATGCGAATTTCATCAATTAGTTGTATGGAACAATAAACGGATATATTATCAATAATCTGTCTATCCCATGAAAGGATTTTCATGCCAATCTTAGAGATTGTGCTGTTCTCTTTATTTACTCTCCAAATACTTAACTGACAATCTGATTGTTGTGTTGTTTTTTGTATTTGTTGAGATGCGACAGATGCAAGCATTCCAATATTATCATAGTCCAAAACATTTGATTCTGATCTACAGCTGAAGTCATTTATTCTTCTCAAATCTGCAGTATCGAGATGGTTAGACAAAATATCAGATGTAATCAAATTATATTGATAGCTCATCTCTAACAAATCAAGCCGCTGCTCTCCATTCACATCTTCCATCATGTAAACCAAATCATTGCCTTTAGGATTAAGGAACAATGTACATTTTCTTTTACCCGCATACTTGGAAGATAATGCTAGTTTTCGTTCTACACCTATTGAAGTACTGGCATCAACGACCAAATCCGTATTACAGAATGCCATGTTTTCTTCATGAGGCTTCAGACTCATTGCGTTTTTATCAATAGAGAGAATCTTAGTACCTAAAATTCCATCATAGTGGTCTTTTATACAAGAGGCTTTAGACTTCATAATGTCTCTTGGTTGTAGTATATGCCGACTGATGTTATGCGAGATATAAACATCGAAGTCAACAATACAGATGCTATCCGATATACCTTCACGCACAAAATGATCAATGATGTTAGAGCCTAAAGTGCCTGTACCAATAAAAGTAACTTGTGAGTATAAGGTCGTTTTCCCATTTTGCGAGGCGTTCACTTCTTTACATGGGTTTTCTAATAGCATATCTACCTTTATAGGCAAGGATTTTAACCAAGCATTAAATGTATTTTTTTCACATGCACGTATTCTGTAATTTTCTATATCATGGATGCTTTTCCCTAATTTTACAATGGCAAGGTCTATCCTATCTGTAGAAGCAGAAGTTAGATCCTTCTGTTGAATAGCCAACATCAATAATAAACTTCTCTCGGATTTACCATCCGTCTTTCTTGCAAAATCGAGTATCGTTTCTATCACAGACTTGCCATCAATCGTTTCCAATACATTTAACTCACCTATATTCTTTGGTAAAAATGCCAAGTTTTTTGAGATTGTAGGTTTTAAGACTATCAAGCATATATCGCAATTAGCTTGTGACTTGCCTACAAATTCTAAGGTATAAGTGTGTTCTGTCTTCTTTTTATATGCGCCATAAGGTGTAATGCTTGAGAAACTATTGACCATCCCACAAAAATCATGGTATTGGAAAAATACTTCCAAAGGCCTATCTTTCTCATGCAATTCTCCTATGCTATTCAAATTAAACCACCTGATAATGCTATTGATAAAATCAAAAGCATTGAATTGAGGACGTATATCCGAAAACTGAACATCAGAGACACATAGTGATACGGGACGAGCATATTCCCTTATATTAGAATGCGGAAGTCCTATGGGAAAGTCTTTTCGTATAGCATATACTTCTGGCAATTCCAAATCTTCTTTCAGACAGCGTATAGCGATATCTTCACTCGTCAAAATGGGGAAATCAGGTTCGTCAGGAATGTTCAAATGGGATAACCTAAGAATAATTACCTCACTTGAATCAGATTTACGTTGACAGGATAGTATATCCACTTGCTCATGACGCATTGCAGCCTTGTATATGGATATTGCCCTCGGAAGTCGCAAATAACTTCCTTGAATTTCACAGCCTTCAACTATTTTATAGCCCATTTCCATTTGTTAGTTTTCTCCTGCTCTTGGAGCTGGACGTGTAACTACAGATTCACCTGCTGTTGAAGCTTGATAAATCTTATTTTTACCATGTTTGTCTATGTAAAAAACGATAGGCTGAGGAATATTCCCCTGCAAACAGTCGATAGCAGTGTTAAAGAAATTATCTTTATTTTTCAACCTTTTCCTATATTCTGTTCTCGCTTGATAACATGGAGGATTCTTATCATCATCAAGTATCTTTTTAGAAGATGCTATGACACATGACTTCATACCTATCTGCTTCTCCATAATAGTATCAGCAGATGGTAATACTTCATCTTTGTTTTCTGAATCGTTGAAAAAAGTCCAAGAACAATGATGTGGCGACATAAATATATTCCACTTTAGATTTTCATCATCTGTATTGTTGTTTATAATATGTTGCCATATTTCATGTTCGGCATCACCTCCCATCAATAATTTGCATACGGTTTGAATTTCACCAATATCATTTTTTACTTTAAAGCGATATTGGACAACAATAGAAGTGGCGTTCTTATCATCTTCATCTTTACTTTTGTCCACATCCTCTTTGAATGGTGCATGAATAAACATTTCAAGCCAAGCCATATCTTGCCCATCAATAGTTGTTACAAGCGTACCAGGAACATATCCATATCGTTCGTCAAAAGTTGATTGTTTGTTGTAACCAACAATTCTCAAGAAATTTCCATAGCTTCCAACGAAATTCGTATTATCATCATACAGATTTCTACGACGTTTTGCCTCTTGGCGAATCGTTTCTGCAGAATCTGCTAATTCATTGCCTATTCCACGTGGTGTTACCCATAACTCACCTATGATTATCTCATTTTCATTTTTCGTTGAATCATACTCATCGGGATTTCCATGATAAAAGTTTCCATCAAATCCTTTACAATGGTCATCGTGTGGATGGGTGCTTACAAATAAATCCACATATGGATAACCATTACTGTCTGTGCCAAGTTCTTTCAATAAATCTTTTTTGACATCATAACGAATTTGGTTTCCTTCTTCATCGTTTAAATTATCAAACAACTGACAATCTACGATGATAGTCATGCCATTGCTCAGCTTAATAAGTGTGCAATCAGCATTCTCTACGGGATAAAACTTTATTAGATGTTTCATATTTTGTAATTACTTATTGTTACTAAATCAATTGTAAATCACCGTTAGAACGTAACTACTGATTTTCAGCAGTTAGCACATCCAACATTTTTCAAAAAAGCATATTATTAATTGGTATTGCCAGAGCTGCCAATTAGGCAGCCTTGACATTCACCTTTTTGTTCAAGTTATAATTACATGGGATTAGGGACATGATAAGATTTTCAAAAACCTACCTTCAATAGTCTTTACGACCCCTTCGGTTCCCCTTGTAGGGGACAGAAACCTCAGGGACGAGAGGATGTAACCGCCCTTAGTGCTGTAGATGCCCCACCTGTTCCTCCCCTGGTGGAGGGTCCTTAACCCACTCCCAAGCCCTCGCCCTTTCCAAAAGGGCAAGGGATGTAACCGCCCTCCGGTGCTCAGAACCGCTACGCTATAAGGTTGGCGGGGCATCAAAGCCCTCGCCAGGTTTTGCGGGATGGGACCGCCAGGCTATTACTTGCTGATGAAGAACGCCTGGCTAATGTTCGGGTTTCAACATAAACATATTAACAGTATTGTTGAATTCTGACACGTAATCTACAAAATGCGGATTATCTTTTCTTAGAATCATTGCTGCGTAATTATCTACTCCTTCTAAGTCTTGGATATTAGCAACCATAATGACATATTGTTCTTTGTCATTAGCATAAGCAAACTCGCACCTTCATATCACGAGGTGAACGTTGCTTGTTCACATTCGTGATATTAAACATGTATGCCTCGCCATGCTCCAGCAAGTCATCAAGATCAAAGCTAATAGCAATCTCAACGCTATAATCTGTTACGAAACGGTAAGTATTTGGATTTACCATCATAACATCATACGGTGAAGAGGCATTGATTGTTTTCAAAGACAACTGTTTCAAGTCACCAAACATTTACAAACTTTGGCTCTTCTCCTGTACGAGCTAAATAATCCTGACGGAGCATCTGCTCTAACTCTGCCATACGCTTTCTTTTTCTTTCCTTTGATGCCATGAATCTTTTCATCGCAGCATCACGCTTCTCCCAAAATTCTTTATTCAATATTTCCATAAAACCTCCTATTTTTTGAAAAAAGTTATATTTTGTTCCTCATTGCAGTATCGCTCTGCACTGGTCGTCGGTCGAATGAGGAATATTCAGGATTGTGACAGCAGTAGCTACGCCACCTTTATTAGTTTAAAATATTCAACAACTCAGCAGGAGTATAAACGGGTAAAGAAGAATTCGTA
>ERZ1023633.679-NODE-679-length-13174-cov-9.255507_pt1 | contig 13174 bp, 11 predicted proteins | sample MGYA00380333_ERZ1023633 | MGnify/ENA primary metagenome ERZ1023633 (study PRJEB33179, sample SAMN07448972) | human gut metagenome | biome: Human-gut; feature: Human associated habitat; material: Faeces | host: Homo sapiens | place: India: Bhopal | collected...
GTCTATTTCTACTTTATTTTCAAAGAAATAAACATTTTCAACACCGTAGCGGCGAATTAATTCAATCGCAACAAGATTTTCTAATTGTGCGGATTTGCAATCTAACAGCATAAGTCCAAGCAATCCGGTATCCATGAAATAGTACTTCGGCGAGGTTTCTTTTTCTACCAATTTTGCGGCATAATTATGCAGAACGAATAGCAGATAAGAATCTGTCATATAACCAACATAGTTTATTACCGTTTGCTTTCCCAATGAAGTTCCGCTGCTTTTTAAAATATTGGTTAATCGGTTGTAGGACAGCGGCTTGGTAACGGATTCTGCAATTTTTTTTAAAATTAGTTTGATAGCAAAATCGTTTGTTATCTTATTTCTTGTAATAATATCTCCTAAATATACAGTCTGATAAATACTACTTAAAAAAGCTCTCTTATTTCGAATTTCTACCAGTTCTGGAAATGCGCCATATGTGACATACTCGTTATATAGGGCAATGACATCTGCTTTATCCTTAGTGCTGATTGTTCCCAGATAATCCTTATCTTTGCCATATGCAAGTAAATATTCCGGAAAAGAATACGGATATATATTCATAATGACAAATCTGCCTCCTAAAGTCGAGGCAATCTCTCGACTGAGCATTTTGCTGTTACTTCCGGTGATATTAACGCGATATTTCATATCTGCGACTCTGCGAACAAATTTTTCCCAACCATCGATATTTTGGATTTCGTCAAAGAACAAATATGGTTTATGATCAACACCGGATATCTCTAATCCTATTTCCAATATCATATTTAGGTCATCGGAAGTCATTTCAAGAAGACGTTCATCTTCAAAGTTGACATATACAATTTGTGACAATGGAACACCATCTATTTCCAATTGCTTGATCTGTTGATACATCATATATGATTTGCCAGTACGTCGAATACCAACGAAGCAGTAATTGACGCCTTCTTCTAAGGGATATAGTCTGTGGAGCAAAGAGTTATTCAAGTAACTCTCTTTTTGATCAATCATAATCTGTTTTAAAATATCTCTATTCATAATGTATTACTCTCCTTTTAAAACAATCGTAATACATTTTCGTTCTGCGCACAAGACAATATTAACACAAAAATGTTTTGCCAAAATGTTTTGCTATAGAGTATATGTAAAAGGCTATTTCTTTATCCACGTACCTGATTTTTAATAAATAATGATATCTGGGTGAGAAGTAATGAAATCCTATAGATAGATTGCAAGAAAGAATAAGTTTTTGTTGACAATATAGACCAGAAATGACATTCTAAATATGTTACAGTAATCATAAATCTAAGAGGAGAAATGAGTTATGAAGAAATTAAAGAAGAGTTTGATGGCTGCGTTTTTGACGGCGGCTATGGTGCTTTGCACATTTGCAGGCACGGTACCAACAGACGCTGCGACGCTGACGGCGGATCAGTACTTAAAGAAGATGACAAAGGCATCGGCGAAGGTTAAGTCCTACGAGACGACTACAACAACCGTACAGAATATGATTGCGGATGGAGACAAGATGAATGCCAAGACGGTACAGAAGGTCATTTCTTTTGTAAAGCCGATGAAGGCAAAGGGTGTCTCCACGACGACGATGAATGTGGACGGTAAGCGCAGCAAGGCGAAATCGTACACATATATCAAGCAGAACGCCAAGGGCAGGATCATCTCTTATGTTTCGTTGGACGGCAAGAAATATGACAAGATGGATATGAGCAGTTATGTAGACAGCTTATCATCGATCGACATGGGTATGTATTCCAATGCGAAGATCGTGAAGGAGAAAGTGAAAGTCAACAATGTGAATACGATTCAGATTTCCGCACAGATTACCGGAGAAGATCTCGGAAAAGCGATGGCAACTGTTTTTTCGGCAATCGGTATGGGTAGTGGATCGGATAGCGCAGCGATTGATTACTCAAATTTGAAATCCGTGAATGCGACAATCTGGGTGGATAAGAAAACCTATCTTCCGGTTAAGATTACAACAGATATGACAGCGTTTATGAACAGTTATATGACAATTCTGACGCAGTCGATACAGGACATGGGTGTGGACGGTGCAACAGATGTGAATCTCAGTTACACAAAGGCAGTTGCAACACAGACATATACAAATTATAATAAGGCAGCAAACTTTAAGTTTCCAAAGGCTTGTAAATAGTTTGAAATAAATAGAGCGGTGGATTTCATTCCATCGCTCTGTTTTTATGTTAAGAATTTACTTTTTTAGTATTGCAGCAATGATGATATGCTGCATTGGCTTGTAATATTATTGCAGAACCGTCTGTTTGATGTGCAGTCGGATTTTGGAGAGGAAGCAAAGCAGTATCTGATTAAGCATTTTGATGCACAATATCAGGAATATGATGTCATTATTGGATATCGCGCAGACGACAGTTATTTTTCATTTGCACAGGATTTTTTGAATAATGCAATCTCACAGAGCGTCTTGTCATCTGCGATGCGCCTTGGAAAGTTAGGAAAACAGATTGTATTGAAAAGTGAAAAGGCATTTAGAAATATTCAGTTTCAACAGGCGATTCCTGCAGAGGCGACGATCTGGCTGCCACAAAAACGGGAGAGAGACAGTCGGGCGAGAAGGGATTATTTTGCAAGTCGAAAAGTTCCGTGGAAGAAGGGCGAAATATATATGATGCAGATTTTGGAAGAGGAGATGGAAGCGGATGATGCGCGCTTACGATGAATTGTATCTTGGCAAGGCACGGATGACATTGGCGTGGATGTTTGATTATGCGGTAAATGGATGCCGGATAGAGATTGAAGATTTTTATCGAATGTTTTTGATGTCATCTTATGCGCGACGCTTTGAGACGGGAAATTGTTCTGTGGTAGCAGGACTATCAGGTGTGGAACTTGCGCAGCGTGTGATCTGGGAACATGATGAGCAGAGGGAACTGCCGAAGCCGATTTTTTCGTTGGATCGAAGCCCGGAATACTGGCTTGGGTTTTATCTTTCGTATTATCAGTGGTATAATAATCTTAAATTTGAACAGATTACGTCAAAAGTGACAATACGTGATATATTGCTGATGTACCGCAAGTATCATGAGATGGATGTGATGCATTTTGTTGTGGCACTGGATGAGATGCGACAGGAGCGGCAAGTTGCACGATTACAGGAGTACCGCAAACGTATTTGTTTAAGCCAGCGGGAACTTGCAGAGAAAGCGGATGTCCCTCTTCGGACGATACAACAGTATGAGCAGAAACAGAAAAATATCAATCATGCGCGGGTGGATTATGTAATCCGGCTGGCGCAGGCATTGTATTGTCGCCCGGATGATCTGATGGAATTATAAAAGATCGTGGCATAAGCGATACACCGAAGACTGGGACACGGTAGTTTTGTCCTGCAGTTCATCGAATTCACGGGTTGGCGTGGATACTGATCTGGATAAAAACGTGCTGACGATTACTCCGTATAGCGTCGGAAAGACAACGGTTACTGTCAGCATTAACGACCAGCAGATATGTAAACTTACGATTAATACGATTCTTGTGCAGATGTCGACGAATTCGGCACTTCTGGCGATAAAGGAGACAAAACAGCTGAGTGTAAAAGGCGCTCCGGCTGTTGCAATCAAGTGGTCGTCCACAAATCCAAAGGTGGTAACCGTTTCCTCCAAGGCGCTTGCACTGATGCTTTTGTTCTCAGTTATTCTGACCGTGATTGGATTGAACCCGGATGTGCTTTCATGGATTTCCGGTCTTGCAAGTATCTGCAACGCCTCGGCCCGGGTCGCTGCATACCCTAGTATCTGATAGCGTTGTACGCGTTTTCCGGTTTGGTCATTATAGTACCAGCCCGTTGTGATGCGGGCAGCACAAGGTCTTCTTCGGGCACCGGAGAGTTTGATAACTCCGCCGTATCCGTTTGGTAATCTCATAAATTATGACTATTATCTTATGGGAGAACTTTGGTAATTGCATGATGATAGAAGAATACATAGGAACAAAGTCATTGACGTGTTTTGGAAAGAAGAGTATGCTGATTCTGTAATATGATTTTATACAATAATTCAGAGGAGGAATTGAAAATGTATAAGAAATTAGCAAAAAAGCTGCTTCTTGGTTTATTGACAGTTGCATTGCTGCTTACAACGATTGCGGTAATGCCGACAGACGCACAGGCAGCAGGTAAAAAGGCAAAGAAAGCAACACTTGGTGAAGAGTACAAACAATCCATATGGGCAATTGATGGTCAGAAAGGATATTTAAAAGTACATCCATGGAAGCTGTCCGCAAAGGAAATGATAGAAAACAGAAATAAGAAAGCAAAGTATACATTTGAGTCTTCTAATAAAAAATTACTTACCGTGACGAAGGATGGTAAGGTGACAGCTGCAAATCCGACAAAAGATGAGCAGCGGGTTAATATTATCGTAAAGGAAAAGCTCAACAAGAAAACGAGAAAAGTCGGAACGATCAGATGTGCGATCTTGATTCCGAGAGTTGTAAACAAGAATGTCAAGTGGTGTGCCGGACAGGCTTATAACACGTTCTTTGAAGATTGGCTTTCGGATAAAGAAGCCAAAAAGGATATGCCATACTTACCATTCTGGTGCTGGGACAAATGTACGATTCGTTGCACGGATCAGGCTGTGACACAGGAGACTATCGATAAGTGGCTGACAGAACTGAACAGTTCGACACCGAATGACAAGACGGATGATGAAGGAAAGTACTATACATGGAACCGCAAAGATGGCACGCTTACAATCAAGGCGGACAGCGGAAAATTAAATGGTGCGTTCTTTGCATATGATTACGGCAAAAACAAGTATTATTATGTAGATACGTTTGGAGCTAACATCACAAAGATTACAACCGCAAAGTCGATTACTCTCGGGGAAAATAATTTTGATGATTATGATGGAGAACCGTATTGTATTGTTGGCGAAAAAACCGAGATTAATCTTGAAGTTGATCCGTATGAGTATATGGGAGAGTTTACAGCAACGGTATCCGATCCGACTGTTGCAAAAGCTTCTGTTGTCAAAAGCAAAGATAACGGTTGGAATCTGGTAGTGGAAGGCCTCAAGTCCGGTAAAGTGACAATCACGCTTCAGGCAAATGGTGCCAAGGAGACGATAACATGCAGCGTGATTACCAAGAAGGAATATGATGATTACAATGATGAAGACAACTGGGATGATGACGACTGGGATGATGAAGATGATTGGGAAGATGACGAATATTAGAGTTTAGCGTTTTTAGAGAACCGCGTCAGCGCGATATGTGTACAGGTTTCCGGGGGCATATCGATGGCGCGGTTCTTTTTGACTTATGTTATCAGGCACAGAAGCACAGAAATGTTTACAAACTTAATATAAAATATTTAAGTGACAATGGAATTTCTCTTTTTAGCTTTGATGATGAAAATGAATTTATAGAGGAGATGAATAATGCGTAGAGTGATTGTGAATTCAACACCTTTGATCGCATTATGTAATGCAGGTCTGCTTATTTAGAGAGTGATGTAAAGACACTTGGAAAGAAAAATATCATTGCCAGTCTGAACCAGGTATATTTTGAAAACCGTGGATTTTGGGAAAAATACAGGTCTTATGGGACTTTTTCGGGAAAATCCGTTGGTATTTGCGGGACTTTGTGTCAGAATTGATTTGATAGGGATATTTCGTGCAAAAATACTATTGTAGTTTCTGCATATTTCAAAGTATAATTAACTTAAATAGTAAGAAAAGATTTATACTGCATATGTTGGATGCGTGAAATGAGGAGTTTATGGCAAACAAAAAAGAATACGATGTGATGGGATACTGGGATTGTCCGGTATGTCAGACAAAGAAGATTAAGGGAACGTTGCGGGACTGTCCGAACTGTGGAGCACCACGGGGAAAAGACGTCAAGTTTTATATGGACGGTGAGGATCTCCGGCTGACGGAAGAGGAAGAAAAGAAAAAAGGAAAAGGCGCAGACTGGATGTGCGAATTCTGCGGGGCATACAATTCGGCTTTGAGTACTTCCTGCACGTCTTGTGGAGCGGAGAAGACCACAAAGAGTTACTTTGACATTCAAAAGGAGAAGGAGGCATCGACAAAGAAGGAGGAGCCGAAACCGGAACCACCGAAGCCGAAGCCACAACCACAAAAACCTGCAGATGCACCAAAGAAGAATAAGAAATTCAAGGGCTGGATTGTTGGTCTGATAGCGGTTGCTTTACTTATTACAGGTCTGGTGTGGATGCTGACACCGAAGACTTACAATGGAACGGTAAAGGATAAGTACTGGGAGTCAAGTGTTGAAGTAGAGAAGAACACGAGATGTTATGAATCCGACTGGTCGCTGCCAAGTGATGCCGAGCTGGATAAGAAAGCTACGGAAATACGAACGTACCGGCAGGTTCAGGATGGCACGAAGACAGAGACATATGAGACTTATGAGATTGTCGGTTATCATGATGAAGATGTTTATGAGGATAATGGGGATGGAACATTCCATCACAGTACGAAGTCTGTTCCTGATTACGATTATGTCACCCATACGCGGGAAGTTCCGAATTATGTAGATGAGCCGGTATATGACACGAAGTATTATTATTACATATGGCGGTGGAAGAAAGACCGGACGCTGCATGCAAAGGAACATGGTGATGTAGAATTATATTACAAGGAAGAAAACTTAAAAGACACAGAGCGCTATGGAGAGAAAACGAGTACATATTATGTGAAGTTCCAGCGTGGAAAGAAGACAAAGACTTATGAGATCAGCAGCCAGATGTATAAGCAATTGAAGACAGGAAAGAGTTATCAGATTGTTGTGCAGGCAGGCGAGATACAGGAAATTAAATAAACAAAGTCCTTAAATAGTTACGAAACAAAATAGAACCCCGAATCTTACGATTGAAATGTAAGATTCGGGGTTCTATGCAGGATGAATAATTCTGCATAAAAAACATAAATTGGCTTGTACATTTTATGTAAGGGTTATATAATAGTAATTAGGACTAAAGTAACAGAACTAGAAAGATTCAACATAGGAGGAATTTAATTTGAAAGATAGTAGGAAAAAATGGAAGATGCTGAACATCCAGAATCGCTTAAAGAAAGGATTCCGTTTTACAACGGTTTTGACGGCACTGGCTGGTGTCATCGCAATTATAGTTCTGGGTATTATGTCAACGCAGTATTCGGATGCATTGAAATATTACGGATTCTCGCAGGGAGATATTGGAAAATCAATGGTTGCCTTTACAGAGACACGTAGCTGTACTCGTGGCTTGATTGGTTATACGGATTCAGGTGTGCTCAGCACTTTGTCAGAGAATCATGATACAAAGAAAGAGTCTTTTGAAAAGTATTGGAGCGAGGTAGGCGATACAGTCAAGACAAAAGCAGAAGCTAAGATTTACGATGATGTAAATAGTAAACTGGAAGATTATTGGAAAATCGATGAAGAAATCAAAAATCTCGGTATGAATGCTGCAGATTCGGATGTACAGAAACAGGCAGAGCAGAGAGCAAGTGCAGAACTTACACCGGCATATAATGAGATCTACAAAGATATGGTTTCTCTCATGGATAAGAAAGTTACGGAGGGAGATGCGCTCAAAGCCAGATTGGGTGTGCTGTCGATCGTTGCACTTATTCTTGTTATCGTAATTATTATTGTTGCTTATGTAATCGCAATGAAGATTGGAACAGAAGTTGCAGTTGGCATTTCAACACCTTTGGACGCGTTAAAGAAACGTCTGGAGACATTTTCAAAAGGAGATTTGGAATCTGAGTTCCCAACGGTAGAGTCAAAGGATGAGATTGCAGATATGATTCATGTTGCCAGCGATATGGCCGCTGATTTGCGTACAATTATTTCTGATTCCGATTTGTTACTGGGAAAGATGTCCTCAGGTGATTAACCGATTACTTAACAAGTAAAAGATAATTATGCTGGAGATTTTGTAGGACTTCTTATGGCAATGAGCCGGATGAAGCACCAGATGAACGATGTTATGGGCAAGATTAATGATGCATCTTCTCTTGTTGCAGCAGGTTCCAACAACCTGGCACAAGCAGCACAGGAGATGGCAGAGGGCGCTATGGATCAGTCTGCTTCCATTGAGGAGCTGCAGGCTACATTCGCAGATATTACGGAAGGTGTGGAAAAGACCTCTGAGAAGTTGAATGAAACATACAAGATTGCACAGCAATATGCAAAGGAAGCTGACAACAGTCATACAGAGATGCAGGGAATGGTTGATGTCATTGCCCGTATTAATGAGACATCAAAGCAGATTGAGAATATTATTTCTGAAATCGAAGATATTGCAAGTCAGACCAACCTTCTTTCTTTAAATGCCGCAATCGAGGCTGCCAGAGCAGGAGAAGCTGGCAAGGGATTTGCTGTCGTTGCAGATCAGATACGAAGTCTTTCTGAGCAGAGCGCGAAGGCCGCTGTTGATACCCGTGAGCTGATCGAGGGAGCCATCGAAGTTACCAATGAAGGCAATGAGGCAGCAGAGCGCGTGAGTGTTTCCATCGAGAAAGTTATCAGTGGTATGAAGTCCGTAGCAGCTTCTTCCCAGGAACTGAGTGAGATTGCAAATGAGCAGACAAAGGCAATGGAACAGGCAGAGCAGGGAATTAACCAGATTTCCGAAGTTGTTCAGTCCAACTCCGCAAATGCAGAAGAGACTTCTGCAACCAGTGAGGAGTTATCTGCACAGGCTGTGACCATGAATGACCTGATTAGCAAGTTTTCTTTGAAAAAATAAAAATAATCCTATTGTATTACATGAAATATCGTGGTACAATGCAAACGAAATGAACAAAAGCGATGAAAGAAAAAGTAGTGCAGTTGAACCATACAGAGAGAGTGACAGATGCTGGAAGCCACTTATGGGAAGATTACATGAAGACCATTCTTGAGCTGTACGTGAAATCAATCAAGCGTTACCGTGTAGCTGCGTTAAAGCTGTAAGGAGTTATTTAAGAGAACACTCCGGAGTGAAATATAAGGTGGAACCGTGTAAATTATGCACCCTTAGGTATGAAAGTACCTGAGGGTGTTTTTTACTGTATAGGAATTTCCTTTGGAATTCTCTACACAGCAAAAGATTATAGAAAAAGGAGTCAATAAAATTATGGTAAACTTTAAAGAAGACGAACAGTTAAACACATTGAATCATTCTTGTGCACATTTGATGGCACAGGCAATCAAGCATTTGTATCCACAGGCAAAGTTCTGGGTAGGACCGGTTGTTGCCGAAGGATTTTATTATGACATAGATCTCGGGGATGATGTAATCCGTGACGAGGATATCGAAAAGATTGAAAAAGAAATGAAGAAAGTGGCAAAATCCGGAAAGAAGATTATCCGTCGTGAGGTTTCCAAGGCAGAAGCAATGGAAATGTTCAAAGATGATGAGTACAAGTTGGATTTGATTTCGGATTTGCAAGATGGCAACATCACTGTTTATGATCAGGGAGATTTCACAGATCTGTGCCGTGGACCGCACGTAGATAATGTAAAGCTTTGCAGAAACTTTAAACTGATCCGTCATTCCGGTGCATATTGGAAGGGTGACAGCAAGAACAAAGTATTGCAGAGAATTTATGGTGTATGTTTCCCGACACCGGAAGAACTTGAGGCACATTTGAAGTTGCTCGAGGAAGCAAAGGAAAGAGATCACAGAAAGATCGGTAAAGACATGAACCTGTTCATGGTCGATGATCTGGTTGGACGTGGACTTCCAATGTTTCTTCCAAAGGGATACACAATCTGGCAAGAGCTGGAAAAATATATCAAAGATAAAGAGAGAAAGCTTGGTTACCTGCATGTTATGACACCTTGTGTCGGTACCGTAAATCTCTATAAAACATCCGGACACTGGGATCACTATAAAGAGAACATGTTTCCACCGATGGAGATGGAGGGAGAATCCTTTGTACTTCGTCCAATGAACTGTCCGCATCATATGATGATTTACGCAAACAGAAGACATTCCTACAAAGATCTTCCAATCCGTATCGGTGAGATCGCACATGATTTCCGTTATGAGTCCAGCGGAACTTTAAAGGGAATCGAGCGTGGAAGACATTTCTGTCAGAATGATGCGCATTTGTTCGTTACACCGGAGCAGATCGAGGATGAATTTAAAAAGGTTGTGGATCTGATTTTCAGCACATACAAAGATTTTGGAATTACCAATTACCGTTGTGTACTGTCTCTTCGTGATCCGGAGAATAAAGAAAAATATCATGATGATGATGAAATGTGGAACAAGGCAGAGGATGCACTTCGTAAAGTAATGAATGACATTGGCATTGAATACACAGAAGAAATCGGAGAAGCTGCTTTCTACGGACCAAAGCTTGATGTAAATGTACAGCCTGCTGTCGGCAATGAAATTACATTATCTACCTGCCAGCTTGACTTCTGTCTGCCAGCAAAATTCAACCTGTCTTACATTGACAGAAATGGCGAGAAACAGACTCCGGTTGTACTGCATCGTGCAATCCTCGGATCTTTGGATCGTTTCATGGCATATATCCTTGAGGAGACAAAGGGAAATCTTCCAACATGGCTGGCACCTGTTCAGGTTCGTGTCATGCCTGTTAAGACAGACAACGAAGAACTGACTGCATATGCACAGGAAATCTGCAATGCGCTGGAAGAGAAGAATGTCCGTGTAGAGTTAGACGACAGATCCGAGAAGCTTGGCTATCGTATGCGTGAAGGCCAGGTGCAGAAAGTTCCTTATCTTCTGGTTGTCGGCTTCAATGAGAAAGAAGATCGTACCGTTTCCTTCCGTCTGCATGGAGAGAAAGATACAACCGTACTCCCATTGGATGAGTTCGTAGAAAAGATTGACAATGAGATCAAGAACAAACTGAGAACACATATCGGTGTAGAAGAGAAATAATAAACAGATCATCGAAATATGAAAAAGAAGATAGAATAAGATGAAATAAAAAGCGGAACCGTGCAGGTTTAAGCACGGGTTCCGCTTTTTTTGTTAAAAATATTTGATTTTAATTTGTAGTTATAAATGGTAATTTTACACAATAATTCTGCGTTTGGATGCAGATGCCTCAAGCTCCAGCCGGTTGATGCAGCGGAACTCCTGGATCACCATTCCGAGTCCGACGGCAAAGGAAAGTAAATCGGCTACCGGGCTGGCATACAACACTCCCATGATTCCGAAAAAATGCGGGAAGATCAGCATCAGTGGAAGGAGAAACAGAATCTGTCTCGTCAGGGAAAGGAAGGTTCCTTTATATGCCTTTCCAATCGAACTGAAGAAGGTCGACGAAATCGGCTGCATAAAGTTTAGCCAGGTAAACAGCAGGAAAACGCGGAAATAGCGAATTCCAAAATCAAAGTATTCTTTCGTTCCGTTTCCAAACAGTCGAAGAATTTCCCGTGGATAAATCTGGAATAACAGGAAGGATGCGATGGAAACAATCGCACCGACTGTGACTGCCATACGGTAGGAATCCTTTACACGTTTATACTGTCTGGCTCCGTAGTTGAAACTTTGAATCGGCTGACTTCCCTGGGATAAGCCGATGATCACGGAGAAGTAAAGCTGATTGACCTTCATTACAATACCGGCGCAGGCAATCGGAATCGCATCGCCGTATGCAGATTGCGCACCATATTTTTTCAGAAGGTTGTTCATTGTGATCTGTACGATCATCATCGCAACCTGGTTGATGGCGGATGCCATTCCAAGGGAACAGATCTGTCCTAAATAGGTTATATTTGGTATAAAATGCTTTCTTTCAAGTTTCACGGTGCGGTAATGCAGAAGATAGCAGACAGCAATGATAGTTGAAATAATCTGCCCAATCACGGTTGCAGCCGCCGCTCCATACATGCCCCATTTGAAAATAAGAACAAACACGGCATCCAATACGATATTGATGACGGCTCCAGAGATATTCACGAACATGGCCATTTTTGGACTGCCATCTGCACGAATGAGATGTCCGCTTCCAATCGTTAAGATCAGGAATGGAAATCCGATTGCTGTGACACGTACGTACTGGCGGGCCAGCGGAAGAACATTCGACGGAGAACCAAAACCAATAAGCAGAGGTGTGAGGAAAAGCTCCGTAATCAGGAACAGAAGAATGCCGGTTGTCATAAGCATCATAATGGAATTTCCGACAAAATAAGGAGCTTCTTCTTTTTTGTTTGCACCCATGTGCAGGTTAAATGCTGCAGCACCGCCGATTCCAAACAGGAGACCGAGCCCGGTGCACATCATTGCAAGTGGAAATGCAATATTGGTTGCGGCGTTTCCCAATGTACCGACTGCATTTCCAATAAAAAGCTGATCTGCTATATTGTAGACCGCACTCACAAGCATTGCGATAATGCTCGGCACGGAAAAACGCGCAATCAGTGTTGAAATTTTGTCCGTTGCAAGCGGATTGGATTGTTGTGTTGTCATATGAATTGCCTTTCTTTCTGAAGTATAAATGTCGCTGCAAGTTTTGAAAAACAGGCAGTATTCCTATTATAGTCTGCTTTTTTTTATTTTTCAATGGAAGGAAAAAACATTTGTTTATATAATTTTAAGGATATAATTATAAGCAGAACACTCATTTCTTATTGAGAATGTGTTATACTAAATCATAACTATTTCAGGAAGTCAATGGTGGCCTGAAATCAATCAGAAAAAAGAGGACAGGATGAATTTATGAAAAAGACAGGAATTATGACAGACAGCCACAGTGGTATTTTACAGAGTGAGGCCGATGAACTTGGAGTTGGTGTATTGCCAATGCCTTTTTATATCGATGAGAAGTTATATCGCGAGGGTGTGGATATTTCAAGGGAAGAGTTTTACGATCGGCTTCGCAAAGGCGTTGATGTGTCGACGTCCCAGCCATCACCGGAAGAAGTGATGAAGATGTGGGATACCATGTTGGAACAGTATGAGGAACTTGTTTATATTCCAATCAGCAGCGGTCTGAGTGGTTCCTGTATGACTGCGCAGGCGATGGCGCAGGATGAGCCATATGCAGGAAAAGTTTTTGTTGTAGACAATGGTCGTGTTTCTACACCGATGCATCGCTCTGTGCTTGATGCTGTGGAACTGGCAGGCAAGGGATAGTGCGCAGAAAAACTTAAAAAGCTTCTGGAAGAGAATCGGTAGAAT